>Ga0209489_105741_pt1 | contig 21041 bp, 13 predicted proteins | sample SiratrowhiteBW_FD_187527 | JGI IMG/M metagenome (GOLD analysis project Ga0209489, IMG submission 187527) | Root nodule microbial communities of legume samples collected from California, USA - Siratro white BW (SPAdes) (version 2) | ecosystem: Host-associated > Plants > Roots > Nodule | place...
AATCATACAAGACACATTTAAACGATGAAAAACAGTTCCTTTTACATGAAAACCTCATAAAAGACTCACCTTTAGCAACTGTTGATGGAAAACGCAAGAAAATCTACCACTGAGAAGACGAGAGCACATACGAAGCCAACTGAAACACTTGAGCAAGGAGACGTCGCGAGTGCAGAGAGAGCGAGAGCAGAGCCGAGTGCAGAGAGAGTGAGAGTGGGAAAAGAGAGTGATAGAGATCGAGAGCGGGTGATAGCCTGAGAGAGAGAGAGCGACACTGAGAGTGAAAGAGTGAGAGGTGCGGGATTTCAAAAATTAGGGCATACCTTCAGAACTTGACTTCCACTTTTGCCCCTTTAGTTTTGCACTTCCACATTTGCCTCTGCCACGTAAGATGCTTTGACACAATTACCCCGGTGTCAAGTGGGGGTAATGAGACGTGTCAACAAAACTTTATTTAGGCCTTCGACCTTGGAATATATGAGAATGACGTATGCCTTACTCAAAATCCGTGAAATGGTTAGGAGTCGAAAAGTCATGATTCCTACTTGAAGGTCTAGTTGGAATAGTTTTTGTTAACATTTAAAAAGTCGTATGTATGACTTCAGCAAGTATATATTTAAAGCCAAAAAGAAAGTGCATAATATCTTCACATGGAAGTACTTTTCAGTTTTATAAAATTCACCTCATAATTAACTTAAAAATTATAATAAATTGTTTTTTCTTCAACTCATCTTCTTAACTAAGATTATAGAATACATACTTTTAAATTCTAATTTTGGATACATTAGGATTTGGATAATTTTTTTATTATTTATATGATTTTAGTTGACATGATCCACTTAAACAACATTATTATTGTAAAACGTGCATAAAATATATAGAAAATGTGTGGTCTGTGGCTCATGATATGCGAGCTGAAATAAAAATAAATAAAAGGATAGTGATGTGCTCTTCGAATATTAGATGTGTCATTCTCAATTTAGACATAAAACAAGAAAAAAATAAGTTAGCACAAATTTTTTGGACATTTGATTTCGTTAATAAAATACTGGAATTCAGTTTCAGTCACAAAATAAAGTTTTATCGATGTAATTTTATTTAAAAAAATGATTAACAGAAATTGTAACTCTTAATCATGATTATAAAGAAAGTACATTGTTAATACTTGGTATATTATTACCTTAAGGAAATTATCTTATCATCCCCACATAAACTTACCTGAAAATATGTTTACCAGTGGTTAACAAATATTTAACATTTCGAATTTTTAACCAATACTCCTTGAGGTGATAATTCTAAATATTTTTTAACATAAATGTTCTCAAATTGGTATCATTTCAACCTATTTATCTCTTTATTTTCAAAAAGTCAAAAAAAAAAAAAAAAAAAAAAAAAAAAAAAAAAAAAAAAAAAAAAAAAAAAAAAAAACAAAAAGTGCCATAAAAACCTGAAAATTGGAAAAAAGGTGATAAAGATGAAACTTATATCAAGACCGTTACAATTAAGAATCATAATACCATAAATGAAAAGTTAATTAAATTTAAGATTATAGTTAGAATTTGAAAAAGGTAATAAAATCAAAAATCGTAAGATTCTAATTTGGATTTTAGATTTTACCTTTTATATAGATTTATATTGATATAATAACTTTAGTACGTGATCAAGATTTACAAAAGACACTATTAACTTTTAATTAAATTTGGATTTTGTTCTAATTAAAATTTGTTTCATAAGAGAGTAAACAAATATTATAAATAAGGTAAAATTAATTATATTAACTTTAACTAGGTGGTATAGAAACAGACATGTTAAGCTAAAAAAATAAGGTAAAATTTAATTATATTAACTTTAATTAGGTGGTGCTAGAAACATATATATTAAGATAAAATTTTAATTGTATTATCTAAAAGTGATTTACACATTTTTACAATTTTATTTAACAATTTTACAATTTTATTGTGTCATGATGATTATACATGAGATTTGAATTGTATATTATATAAAAGAAAAAGTCTATAATTCTACAATTTTATATTAAAATATTGATTTTAATTACTATTAGTAAAAAAAACACATTTAACTGTGGTTTTAGAAGTCTTCCAACTGTGATTCTGGAATTGCAATAGATTCAATTACAGTAAAAAGTATTAAAACTACCATTGCGGTTATCCACGCTGTTAAAACATTCTCAATAGATTCAATTGCAGTAAAAAATATTAAAACTACGATTGCGGTTCTACACGCTGTTAAAACATTCTCCACTCTACTTGAGCTGAATCTCATTCTCCATGGCTTTTTCCTATCATCTCAACAACATTATTCTGGTTTTGGTGTTGGTGACAGCCTCAGCTTGGGAAGAAGAGAAGAAAACATTCATAGTGCAAGTGTAGCACAATGCGAAGCCTTCCATCTTCCCCACGCACAGGCACTAGTACGAATCATCTCTGGGCGAAGGCAGCTCCATAATCCATACTTACCAAACAGTGTTTCATGGATTCTCTACAACTCTCTCAGACGAGGAGGTAGAGAACCTGGAGTCACTCTCCCACGTAATAGCCCTCATACCCAAGCAGGTGCGCCAACTCCACACCACACGCTCCCCTCACTTCCTCGGGCTCAACACCATCGACAGGGCTGGCTTACTAAAGGAAACCGATTTCGACTTTGATCTCGTCATCGGACTTATCGACACTGGCATTTCACCCGAAAGCAAGAGCTTCAACGACCGCGATCTAGGCCTCCCTCCCCCCGGCTGGAAGGGTCAATGCGTCTCTAGAAAAGGTGAAGTCGTTGGGGCGGCGCGAAGTGGAGGAGTGGTGGACCTGCTTCTCCCAGGCGCCGAATGCGGAGGTGGGAAGTGGGAGTGGAGATGGCGGTGGGTGGTGTCGGCGAGGGGAGGGTAGTTGAAGGTGAAGAGGAATACAAGGATTTGTGTGACGAGGAGGGTGGCGCGGAAGTGGAGCTTGGAGGAGGCGTTTAGGAGCTTTGTGTTGTTCACTCTCTTTATGTAGTTGTTGTATCTCATCATATGAAACTCATCTAAACCTAAAGGTGGTATCTCTTGCGCTTGACCAAATTTTAATTTTTTCTTTTGTAGAAGGGATACGACCGTGGATCTGGGATCCAACTGCAGTGGTATCTCCTGCATCATTTTATTTTTTAATATTTTTTTTGTCTCGTGGGACATACGACTGCGGTTGTTGTAGACAACCGCGATATGGTTCCATTTAATTACAAAATTGCCACCGTGTTTTTTTTAATATGATTATCTCTTTAACCGCGATGGTATCCTGTCATAGAATGTATTTTTTCTACTAGTGTACATCACAAATCTATCAATATATATATATATATATATATATATATATATATATATATATCCTTTTTTCTATTTTTTTCTTAAAAATATCTTCTATTTTTAACATTTTTACTTCTCAATTTCACCAATTCATTATAACTTACTTTACTATTCTATAATGATGTTGAAAATTTCAATAAACTTAATCACAATGCACTCATTCCTATCCTTGTTGAATATTCACAATACAAACTTATTTAGCCTTACTTATTTTTAGTACATGTTTTCAAATTATAATTATCAATTAATTGTATTTATAAAATTAAAATAATTAATAATAGGCAAAATATAATTACACTACAAGAAAAAACTATTTAAACACCAATTTTTAGCTATCAAATAAAATAGTTTCCAATTGTGACCAAAATAGCTACTAGATTAGATTTTTGTTGCTAAATAACTATAAAATAAAAGTAATGAATTAAGTCAAGATAACTGGTATCTAACATTAGCTACCAAGGTTTTAGCCACTTATACCATCAGATTTTAAATTTTAAATTAGTTTCTAACTTAATTAGATACCAATTTAGAATCTGATGGTATAAGTGACTAAAACCTTGGTAGCTAATATTAGATACCAATTATTTTGATTTAATTAGTCTCTAACTTAATTAGATACCAATTAGTATAAGTGACTAAAACCGTGGTAGCTAATGTTAGATACTAATTATCTTGATTTAATTAGACACTGAATTCAATCATTACTTTTATTTTGTAGTTATTTAAAACTAAAACCTAAGTTGGTGATTATTTTGATCACAATTAGCAACCATTTTATTTGGTATCTAAATAACTTTTTTCTTGTAGTGTTAAAGTTACTACAAAAATGTGTTAAAATATAAAGAGAAGTAATGGAAGAAAATTAAATAATTTTTAGAAGAATAAAAAATTAATTCAACCAATAAATATATTAGTTCTTTAATATTATAATTTAATGATAAAATAATTCTTTTATGGTGTTAGATTAATCCTTTGAATTACAATTTATTAAAATGTTCCATAAACTTAACAAGATATTGTGATGCTCCTGCACCTCCGTAAGCTTTCTTTTCTCTCCTATATGCCTCTCTCACTCTCAAAATCTCTCTCCCTTAAATCTAACTTTTCCCCTCCAATACCTTATCTATTTTAGAATCTGATCACACCCTGTAGTAGCTAAGGAGTTAAGAATAATTTCTAATCGATCAGAATCTCAAATAGAGTAAGTTCATATTTGCTCTAAAAGATCCCTTAATCTATGTTTTTCCTTAGGTTTTTGTCATCAATCTTAGTAAGGACATTTGAGAAAACGATTTCTCTCAACTTAAAAAGATTATACTGAAATTTGGTTTTGTTCTGATAACTTGTTCTAGATCCCTAAAGATTGGGTTAGAGCCACTAGCTAGTTTGGACGAATTGTTTTGGGGAATTGTCATCAGGTAAGGGAAGCTAGTAACTTGTTTTTATACTATTTAGTTATTTTTAAATGGAACTTAAAGATAAAAACTTGAATATGTGATTATCAGTGCTCAAGTCTTTCTTGTAGGTCTGACGGGTCCTTGAACACCGAATAAGTTTGATCATCTTGATTTTTGTGTGATTAATAGACCTTATTTGAGAAATGATGTAGAAAATAGCATGCAAGAACTTTTGATTGTTTTTTGATGGATTGAATATGACTTGTGATAAAACTTTGATTTGTTTTAAAAGTATGAGATCAATTATTGAATGAAATATGCCTTTATGGATGATTGATTGAGGAATTGTTTTTGAATGAACATGAATTGTTTTTATTTAGAAAATGAGTTTGATGAATCTACTAGATATATGTTGTTATAATGTTAAAGATATTTTTGGAATGATATTTGATGATTTAATCATTAAGTGTTGTTATGGTTGTGGAAAGATTCTGGCACACTATTATTTGTGGATTGAATATGTATTGATGTTAATGATTGAATGATGAAGTTGATGTCATACATTTGGGATAATGTATGAGTTGTGCTTGTTTGTATACATTAGGTATAACACACCTATGTTTAACAGAGATCGTCTAGCTTCACTGACGATCTAAGTCACGTAGATTGAGATATCAAGTGGTGAGAAGCTGGTGAGGGAGTTCATACACACCGAGACCGCTGGTGAGACTCGGTATTGGATGTTTGAACTTACTCTGATCCTTTCTCTTAGATTCAAATGGCAGTCTAAGTCTTGGGTATTGGATTAGTCCTTTCTCTTAGATTCGTTGGTAATCTAAGTCTTGGGTATTGGATTGATCATTTCTCTTAGAATTGTTGAATCTAAGTCTTTGGTATTGGATTAGATGTTAGTCTCTGGTAGGGACATATTTAATGGGTCTTTCGAAAGATGATAGGTCCATGTGTGGCCTATATGTGTGATGTGGTCTATGTGTTAACGATATGTATGTTGTGGTCCATGTGTGGTCGTTGCATGTGATGTAGTCCATTTATGTATGATGTTTGATATGAATAATTGAAATGGAAATGTATTTAGTATTGAAACTTATATGTTAATCTTTTAAGAAATTCTTATGAATAACTGATATGGTTTGCTCTTTTTGCGTGTATTGATTATGTTATAAAATTTTATTTTCATTAGTTTACCCTTGCTTGTCTTGTTGTTTTGTAAACTATGATGATTGTACTATGTACATGAGCATATATAAATGCAGGTGTAAGAGTATGTGAAAGATTGTAAACTTTATTTTGGAATTTGTTTCCCTTTGTTGGATTCACTTGTATGTTAGACAATATACATTTTCGGGATGTTACAATTATGGTATTAGAGCAGTTCGTCCTTAGGATGATCTGAGGGTAGTGAGTTTACTGTCTCTTTTGCATGTAAATTTTGTTTAGTTTTAGTCTAGAAACATAGGCAAAATGTTTTTGGTTGGATGATTGATAAACGGTCTTTGAAATTTCGATTTCATTTGAGTTGAAATGATTGTTATGAATGAAGATGAAAGTATTAAAAATAAAAAGAATCTTGATAAAGTGGTGTGGGTGCACACTCATGACTAAATCGAGATGATTTTCTATCTTAATTCTAAATGTTTGAAATATGTTTTGGGTGATTAATTTTATTATGTATTAAACTTCATGTTAGATGTATATTGGATTTTAGTGTACAATGTTTTCTTGTATTGAGCATTGTTTGTGGACTTTGAAGTTGTCTTCTAGGTTGAAAGTTTTTCTCCAATGTTTGTTTTGGTATAGCATTTTGGTATTACGATAGGTGTTTTGCTGTTATGGATAGACGCAGATTCTAAGTGAATTTGAGAGGTTTATATTTGGAAGATCTAGATATAATCATTGAGATGAATTGACTCTATGGGGATTTCATTCCTTTTAATTAGTGATGAATATAAAGTAGTATCATCAAATTAGAAGGATAGAGAATGAATAATTACACTTGATAAGTCGACTCTGACTAAGTAATAAAAATGAAAAAGAAATGAGAGATTCGATAGAGAAAATAGTTTATCTGGTTAAAGTGTGTTATTATGAAAAACATCATTGTTGTTGATAAAGGAGAAATAAGAGGGATCTAGATTATGTAGAGGTTGTTGTCAGTTATGTAATATAGTTGGAGAATCATAGTTTAAGGGATCCAATTGCACGAAGCACCAACATTTTCCAAAATAGACATGAGATCTAGTTATCCAAACATTTAAGTGAAGAATGAATGTGTAAAGAGAAACATATGGATCCAATTATGATGGAGTTGAAAGATGGGTCAAAATGCTTTGTAATTTTGACTCAGATGAAAGTGGAGAATGTAGTAAAGATACAGTCTATACATGTGGTGAGTGAGTTTGTTGACGTTTTTTCGAATGAGATACCTAAATTACCTTCTAAATGAGAAGTTGAGTTCTCAATTGATTTGGTGCCTGGAGTAGGACCAATCTCAATGGCACCTTATAGAATGACTCCTACTAAGTTGAGTGAACTGAAGAAACAAGTCGAAGAGTTGTTAGAGAAGCAGGCCGTGGGAAGCTCCAGTATTGTTGGTTAAGAAGAAAGATAGGAGTTCTCGGTTGTGTGTGGATTATAGGCGGTTGAATAAGTTGACAATCAAGAATAAGTATCCTTTGCCGAAGATTGATGACTTGATGGATCAATCGAGTGGAGCAATCGTGTTCTCAAAGATAGACTTAAGGATGGGGTACCATTAGATTTTGGGGTGAAAGCTAAAGATGTGTATAAGACAAATTTTAGATCTTGTTATGGGCACTATGAGTATGTGGTGATGCCTTTTGGGGTGACAAATGATCCATCTCTATTTATGGATTACATGAATAGAATCTTTTGTCCTTTGTTAGATAAGTTTGTTGTAGTATTTATAGATGACATCCTTATCTATTCAAGGACTAAGGAAGAACATGGAGAGCATCTGAGGTTGGTGCTAGAGATTTTGAGGGAGCAGCAACTGTATGGCAAACTCTCTAAGTGTGAGTCTTGATTGGAAGAGGTGAACTTTTTAGGGCATGTAATTTCAACTTAAGGAAACTCCGTAGATCGAGGTAAAGTGGAAGTAGTACTACAATGGGAGCGTCCTAAAACGATTACCGAGATAAGGAGCTTTGTGGGTTTAGCTTGCTACTAACGAAGGTTCATTAAAGATCCTTCAAGTATAGTGACACCTTTGATACAATTGACTCACAAAGATCAACATTTTGCATGGACCGATAGGTGTAAGCAAAGTTTTGTGGAGATGAAGAAAAGGTCGATTAGTGCTCCTGTGTTGGTGATTTGTTGATACCAACAAGCCATTTGAAGTTTATTATGATGCTTCACATCAGGGTTTGGGTGGTCTTTTAATGCAGGAGAAGAAAGTAGTGGCTTATGCTTCAAGGCAACTTAAAGTTCATGAGAAGAATTACCCTACTCATGACTTAGCATTGGCAAGTGTGATGTTTACATTGAAAATTTAGAGGCACTACTTGTATGGGGTTTAGTTTCAAGTGTTCAGTGATCACAAGAGTTTGAAATAACTGTTTGATCAGAAAGAGCTGAACATGTAGTAGAGAAGGTGGATGGAGTTTTTGAAAGACTATGACTTCCAACTAATGTATCATCTAGGAAAAACTAATGTGGTGGTAGAAGCTTGGAGTAGGAAATCAGTTTCAGATGTTAACTTTGATGATTGAAGAGCAAAAACTGATTGAACAGTTTAGATATTTGAATTTGTAGGTGAAGCTTCATAGAGATCATATTAGTTGTTATAGATTAATCATAACAAATGTGTTACCTAGATGAATAAGGAGAAATAGTTGGAGGATTCTAATCTGAGGCACACCATGGATGTGTTCGGATCAGAGAAAGCAAGAGAGTTTGAGTTGGGAGTTGATGGGTTTTTGAGAACGCTAAATTTTCGAGGATGAAAATTTTTGTTGTTGGGGATAATTGTGATGCCCTTGCACCTCTGTAAGCTTTCTTCTCTCTCCTCTATGTCTCTCTCTCACTCTTAAAATCCCTCTCCCTTCTTGCTAACTTTTCTCCTCCTATACCTTATCTATTTTAGAATCTGATCACGCCCTACAGTAGCTGAGGAGTTAAGGATCATTTCTAACGATCAGAATCTCAAATAGAGTAAGTTCATATTTGCTCTAAAGATCCCTTGATCTCTGTTTTTCCTTAGGTTTTTGTCATCAATCTTAGTAAGGACAATTGAGAAAAGGATTTCTCTCAACTTAATTAAGATTATATCGAAATTTGGTTTTCTTCTGATAACTTGTTCTAGATCCCTAAAGATTGGGTTAGTGCCACTAGCTAGTTTGGAGGAATTGTTTTGGGGAATTGTCATCAGGTAAGGGAAGCTAGTAACTTGTTTTTATACTATTTAGTTACTTTTAAATAGAACTTAAAGATAAAAACTTGAATATGTGATTATCAGTGCTCAAGTCTTTCTTGTAGGTCTGACTGATCCTTGAACACCGAATAAGTTTCATTATCTTGATTTTTGAGTGATTAATAGACCTTATTTGAGTAATGATGTTAGAAAATAGCATGCAAGAACTTTTGATTGTTGTTTGATGGATTGAATATGACTTGTGATAAGACTTTGATTTGTTTTAAAAGTTTGTTTTAAAAGTTAGAGAAAGTTAGAGATCAGTTATTGAATAAAATATGCCTTTATGCATGATTGATTGAGGAATTGTTTTTGAATGAACGTGAATTGTTTTTATTTAGAAAATGAGTTTGATGAATTTACTAGATATATGTTGTTATAATGTTAAAGATATTTTTGGAATGATATTTGATGATTTAATCATTAAGTGTTGTTATAGTTGTAGAAAGAATCTGGCACGCTATTATTTACGGTTTGAATGGGTATTGATGTTAATGATTGAATGATGAAGTTGATGTCATACATTTGGGATAATGTATGAGTTGTGCTTGTTTTTGTACATTAAGTATAACACACCTATGTTTAACAGAGATCCTTTAGGTTCAATGATGATCTAAGTCACGTAGACTAAGATATCAGGTGGTGAGAAGCTGGTGAGGGAGTTCATACACACTGGGATTGCTGGTGAGACTCGGTATTGGATGTTTGAACTTACTCTGATCCTTTCTCTTAGATTCGAATGACAGTCTAAGTCTTGGGTATTAGATTAGTCCTTTCTCTTAGATTCGCTGGTAATCTAAGTCTTGGGTTTTAGATTGATCCTTTCTCTTAGAATTGTTGAATCTAAGTCTTGGGTATTGGATTAGATGTTAGTCTCTGGTATGGACATACTTAATGGGTCTTCCGGAAGATGATAGGTCCATGTGTGGCCTACATGTGTGATGTGGTCTATGTGTTACCGATATGTATGATGTGGTCCATGTGTAGCCGATGTGTGTGATGTGATCCATGTGTGGTCGTTGGATGTGATGTAGTCCATTTATGTATGATGTTTGATATGAATACTTGAAATGGAAATGTATTTAGTATTGAAACTTATATGTTAATCTTTTAAGAAATTCTTATGAATAACTGATATGGTTTGCTCTTTTTGCGTGTATTGATTATGTTATAAAATTTTATTTTCACTATCCTTGCTTTTCTTGTTGTTTTGTAAATTGCGATGATTGTACTATGTACATGAGATGCAGGAGTATGTGAAAGATTGTAAACTTTATTTTGGAATTTATTTCCCTTTGTTAGATTCACTTGTATGTTAAACAATATATATTTTTAGGATGTTACCGATAACATAATTATAGTATTTTTTTTACACATTTAAGAATTAAATCAAAACTTTCGTTTGTTTAAAAGTAAAATTAACAATATTTGACGTATTCGAAAATAATTTATGCAATCATTTTATACGCCAATTTGTTGTTTCATTTGATAGTTTCAAATAATTTAGGCTATTACAATGTGAATTATTATATTTTAAATATTGTTTCACTAAAATGTGGTTTACGTCAAAATAAATAATTATTTTAATGAAACAAAGTGAATAATATCCTCTATTTATTATGTTTCAACAGCTTTTTTAAATTAATACTATTTTATTAACATTTAAAAAGTCGTATATATCATGGACTTGACCAGCAGTATATTTAAGGTTAAAGAATAAAAAAATGCATAATGTTTCACATGGAAGAACTTTTTAGTTTTAAAAAAATCAACTCATGATTAACTTAAAAATTATAATGAATTGTTTTTTGTTTTCAACTCATCTTCTTAATTAAGACTAGAATACATACTTTTAAATTCAAATTTTGGATACATTAGGATTTGGATAAATTTTTTATTATTTATATGATTTTAGTTGACATCATTCACTTAAACAACATTATCTCTTGTAAGACGTGCATAAAATATATAAAAAAATGTGTGGTCTCTGGTTCGAGATTTGCGAGCTGAAATAAAAATAAATAAATGATAGTGATGTGCATTCGATGTGTCATTTTCAATTTAGACATAAAACAAGAAAAAAAAGTTAGCACAAATCTTTTTGGACATTTGAGTTCGTTAATAAAATTCTGGGATTCAATTTTCAGTCACAAAATAAAGTTTTATAAATGTAATTTTATTTTTAAAAAATGAGTAACAGAAATTATACCTCTTGATCATGATTATAATACTTGGTTTATTGTTACTTTAAGGAAATTATCTTATCATCCCCAGATAAACTTACCTGGAAATATGTTTCCCAGTGGTTAAGAAATATTAACTTTTCAGAACTTTTAACCAACATTCCTTCAGGTCAGAATTCTTAAATATTTTTTATTTTGAATATTCTATCATTTCCAACATATTTATCTTTTTTATTTCCAAAAAGTCAAGAAAAAAAAAATGTCCCATAAAAACGTGAAAACTGGGACAAAGGTGATAGAGATTTCTTTTTTATTTTTGAACAGAAAGGTAATAGGGATGAATAAAGTCATATAAAGACGGTGAATACTAATGTTCGAATCGAGGAACCTGTAACATCATTTTCAAGGTAATTGATATTATAGTTAGAATGGTAAAAAAATCTTAAGATCATAAAGAGGGGGACAATTAAGGACAGACAATTAAGGACAGACAATTAAGTTGAGAAAATTTAGTCACACAAATATCTATGATTCTTATAATATAACACAAAATGATAATTAAGATAATTGTTAATTATAAAGATTATTCTTAAATTAATGAATTTTTATTTTGTTAAATTTTACAAGAAAAACTTTATTTTTCTCACATTATAATAAAAAGAATTAATATACTCACTATATTGTTAGAAAAGGAAATATATTTAGGTTTCTGGCACCACTTCCTACAAAATTAAATTAAATTGTTCATAAGGTGATGTAATTAAATATAAAACTAAAATTGTTTGATGATAAATAAATAATGTATTACAACATTATCTGCAGATAAATGATAAATATTTGAAGCTTCTGTTAAATGAAAATTGTCCAAAGCATATTTTGAATGATTACAGCATATATGCGTTACATGTCTCATTATATCAAAACGTGAAAGTTACAACACTTTCTCTTTATTACCTTTATATATATTAGATAAATTTTTATTTACAATAAATATAAGAACATTATATAATATAAAATAAAGTTAATTCATAACCATGGCATAATAACTATTTTCATAAAAAGTATATAATATATATAGAGAGTATTGTTCATGGCAACACATCAATACTGTATATACTTCATGTATTGAATTTATTTTATATTTTTTTTAATATTTGTATATTTATAAAATTATTTAGTCATTAATTTGTATATAAATGTGGTAATATTAATATTATATTTAGATTATCTATAACATTATTTGAATAATAATACTAAAATTGTATGTTATTTCTTTTTTTTTAATACACTTCATTTGGTTATAAATCTGAAAAATATATGATATGGAAAAAATATAAATTTGAACAAAATTGTAAGTGATACCCCTTATTTTTAGGATAATTTTTAAGGATAAAGTGATATGTTCACATGTAGAATCCTAAGCTTTATAATAAAAAGAAGTAATGTACTAATAAATTTTTACAACTAAGAGAAAATATATCTAGGTTTCGTGACACAACCTCCTATATTATTCATAAGGTAATATAATTAATGAAAGTAAAATTATTTATAAAAAATATATAATGTATTACAACATTTGTCAACAAGATAAATATTAAATGCTTCTGTTAACTCTCAGAAGTAGCAATACTTGGAGAAAGTAGCAATACTTCGAGTGAGTACAACTTATGTGCATTACTTGTCTCTAATAAAAGTCACTTGATTCACAACACTCTATTTGTTGTATTCATATAGATAATTTTTTAAGTATATTTACAATAAATATATATATATATATATATATATATATATATATAATCATTATTCAAATATAAAATGGAGTTAATTAACAAGTATTGTATAATAACTTTTTATAAGACGAAATTAATTAATTTAATAATAATTTTTCATAATATATGGTATTGTTTATGGCAACACATCAATACAAACATGTTGTAAGATGGTAATGCAGATGACAGTGATCTTTTATATAATATATGGTATTGTTTATGGCAACACATCAATACAAACATGTTCTAAGATGGTAATGCAGATGACGGTGATCTTTTATATCTCTCATGTATTGAATTTGTTTTATATTATTTTTTTAATATTTATATATTTATAAAATTATTTATTGATTAGTTTGTATATAAATGTGGTAATGATAATATTATAATTAGATTATCTATAATATTATTTGAATAATAATATTAAAAGTGTACGTTATTTCTCTATCTTTCTTTTTGTTATAAATTTGAATATATAATATATATATGTGTTTGTGTGTGTGAGGGTATAGAACATTTGTGATTAGATGTTATGTTATTCTATCACTAAAATATCATATTTTTTTGGAAGGTTCATTTTGTAATAAATATGATTTTAGAAGACCTTACAAATATGAATTTTTTTAACAACATTTTAGTTTTAAAATGAAAATATCATGGTTTTAACAATACATTGAAAAAATTATTACTTAACTTACAAATAAATAGTTTTTGAAATATATATTTCTTAATCAAAATATCATATTTTTGAATGCTTATTTGTAATACATTAAAATCTAATTTCTAAAGAAATATCTTGGAATACCATAAAAAAAAATGTTATGTTTATACATGACAAAAAAATATATGGTATATATAAATTTAATGATTCATGTCATCCAATAATAAATACCGAGATTTAGAATTTTTTATCATACTGTTAGAATAAATTATTCAATCGAAAAGTATAAAAATATTTTTGTAAGAAAAAAAAAAGATTATAATTGATTTATGTTATTTATTGTTCCAAATCATTTTTAAAAGAAAATGTTAAAATAATAATTAGTTAAAATAGTAATTTTTTAAAAAAGTACTTTTCTATTTTAAAAAATGAAAACCAAATAAATTTGGTCTCAAAACTCACACCTAATATATAAATATAAAATTGTCATGGTTCACTTAGAAGTTTTATATACTTTAGAATTTGATGCAAAAGTTACTTCATAAATACCATAATCTTTTAATTTATAGTAATTTAACAATAAAGTTGTAATCACCACATATGAATGTTTCCTTTTCATCTCTCCTAAAGAACCACCCTCCGACATGCATGTTGTTCATCCCAACCTTTTCTTTCCAACCAATAACACTTCTCAATATTTCAATTTCCTATCATCTATATTCACATAAAACAAAAAAAAATAAAAAATAAAAAATTAACTGCACAATTCACATACATGCACCACAAGCCCCCACTGAGATAAAATCAGTCAGATTAAAGCACTGATTTCAAACATCAAACATTGTGAACTGGATTAAAACAGTTACATGATTAAATGGTCAAGATGCTCCTAAATCAAACCTGCATAAGCAGTAGTTCAGGATAGCCAGCTATCTTATAGATGATGTAACTAAGCAGATGTATCTTGCTTGTTATAGTAGAGATATACTGTGATTGAGATTAACTGTGTCTGAGACTATGAAGCTCGGACACTCCAATTTAAGTGACGTATATACATATTTTTGTTTTAACTTTGAATTTTATATAAATAAATTAGATTTATTTTTTATATATTTGACTAACTTTATTTTTAGACAGTTTTTTAATATATAAATCTTGATTGTCAATTTATATAATGTATAATATTATAATATATATAGATTTATATATTCGTATTTTATATTTTAAAGATTACACATGTCTATATATTTGTGTCGTATCCGTATCCATATCAGTATCGGGCTTCATAGGTATGAAGACAATGCTCCAACACTGTTCATTGGGCACGCTGGAATCAAAGTTCCGAGGATGCATCACTTTCTGAAGATGAATGAATTAAATGCCATTGAAATTAAGGGTGAGTGCACATCAGTACATATTCTTTAGATAGGGTTAGGGTATATGTTTACCTATAGATTCCTTACATCGGCTTGTTCCTTACATATTCTTTACCGCTATTCTTCCTCAATCAATTAATATAATCTATAATATTTTGAAATTAAACAAGCCTTCCGTTCATATTCAACACGGTTCTATTAGTTGGAGCCTTCCATTCGACGTTGCATACTCTCCTCTAACCTTTACTTCGTATCTCATACAATTGTAATCCAAAAATTTCATTCACATTCACTAAACGTAAAAAGGAAGACTCATGCAACGTTAGAGCAAGTTATTCTCTAATTTCTGATGAGGCATTTATTCCAAATATCATCGAAAGAAGACGATTATTTTAAGGATACACAATTTTAATTAACATTATTATACCCATAGCAAAATTAAAAATTATGTTAGCCTTACAAGCTTTCACCTTTTGACACAAAAATCTTATTATTTTAATACAATTTCGTTGTGCAATAGGATATTATTAATGAAATTATGTTATCTTTTCAGGATTTCCTCACGGACAAAAAGAATTATATTTTTTAATCAAAATAGACAAATTACATCGTTTAGATAGAATTTCAAATTAAGAAATCATTCAAGTTAGGCATGATTTCACGTGAGTCAAATAAGAGACACATATTGACAATTTCAATTAAAGACATTAATTTAAATCGTTTCTTTCTAAATTGATTTCCCTACAACCATTTTTTAATTATTTGGCACTACGTTTATTAATTTTAACAATTAAAAAAATTAATAATAATTTATAATTAAAAAACCATAAAAATAAATTAAGGCATACAAATTTATTTTAAATTAAAACAAAATAATATAATCATAATAATAATAACAATAAAAATATTTTTAATTAAATTCATACAAATTTAACTTCAATGATAATAATAACTATGAAAACAATAATTATAATTAAATTCATAAAAATTAAATTAAAATAATAATAATAATAATAATAATTTTAATAATAATAATAATATAATTATTATTTTTAATAAAATAGTAATAATAATAATAATAATATTCTAACAAATCTAATTAAAATAATAACAATAATAATAATTATAATAATAATATAATAATTTTTATAAATAAAGAAAATAACATTTAATAATATAATATTAACTATTTCTTTGACAATAAATGGATTAAGTTGCTATTACTATTATTATTATTATTATTATTATTTAAATTAAACTCGTATGAATTTAATTAAAATTATTCTTATTTTTATTATATTGTTATCATTATATTATTTTGTTTTAATTTAAATAAATTTGTATACCTTAATTTTTTTGTTACAATTTTATTAATTATTATTATTAATTTGTTTTGTTAATTATTAAAAATGGTAGTGCTCTAAGCGCCGCTAATTACACCTGACAAAAATCATATTTCATCTTCAATTATTTTTAATCACAAAAGTAAATTTGTAATCTTACATCTTTATCAATTAAAACAAATACAAATATCAATTATAACAATCATATCACTCACAAACTTTCAAAAAATTTCTCTTCAAATCCTTTCATTTCTCACCATCCATCCTTTAATCCAAACAACCTAACTTTCCATATACTTTCATTTCAAATTCACTCACTCTCTCTACAAAACATAATATTAATGAAAAAGGAAGGCCAAGTGTTTAAATACAAATGTATAAATGATTTCCAAGAATCACTTCCAAGGCTTGGGTGTTGGGCGAAACCAATCATTTGCTGCCCAAAAGTGTCATAATGTTTTGGAAGTCTCAAATCCCTTCATTAATGAACATAAAAGACTATCATTTCAAATTATTCATTATAAATATAAAGTATTAAAGACAAATGAATGATTTACAAATACAACTGATCCCAAACCTCTGTTTGAAACAACATTAAAGTTTTCATTACAAATCAACTCGTTAAAGTCACTTATCGTGAAAAGGAAGAACTAAGTATCCATCAGTTTATTAAAAATAATTATTCAAATTTTAAGCTTAGAATATCTTTTAGATCCTCATATTGACATATATATATATATATTAATTGTTATTGTATGGAATTAACTAATAGCCAAAATATTGACTGGAAAGAAATTGATTTGGGGTATTTGGATCCACCGAAAAGGATGATCTTTAACCAAGGAAAGGTAAATATCCAGAAAATGTGGTGTCTAGCACAAATTAATTCATGGACATGGTTGAAAGACAAAAAGTCCGGAATAACATAGAGTATCAATTACATGCTCAATGTTTAAAACACAGTGAATTACTGTAAGTTTGGAAAAGTAGTGGCTTGAGAATGAGAGTTTGAACTCTGTAGTTACCGTTGAGAATAGTGTAGGGACAAGTTTGATAAGATGTTGAACAGTATGATTGCATTATTCTTATTTCTTGTGAAACATATAAGCCTAGTTATGGGGTGCACTAGTAGAAAAAACATATTTCAAGGCGGGATATCATTGCGGTTAAAAATGAATCGCAATTAAAAACAACGCGGTGACATTTTAAGTACAACTATACCAGCGCGGTTGACGCGAGAACCGCGATGGTTAGCCACAAATAATTTAATATTGAAAACTGTAAGGAGATACTAACGTGGTTCTTGAAACAATTGCATTGGTATCTGCAAAACAATTTTTAAATTATTTTGTAGAAGGATACAAACGCGTTCCCACTAACAACCGCGTTTGTATCCTATATACAAATGTGGTTCCTACTAACAACCGCATTTGTATCCCCATTTTTTAGGGCTCATACTCTTCCCTCTCACTTGCCCTCTGTTCCACTCTTCCCGTTTGCTTCTTCTTCTTCTTCCGTGCGTGCCCTCGCAGTGCCTTTTCTTCTTCTTCTTCCTCCCTCGCAGTGCCCTCTCCCCCTCCCTCGCAGCAACCTCTCTCTCATCTCTCTCTCTCTCTTTCCGTAGCCACCACCACCACGTCGAGGTGCTTCTGCGGCCACCACCACCACCACTCAGACCCCCACCACCACGTCTCTCTCTCTCTTCGACATTTTCTTCTTCTACTGCCACGATACCCACCACCACTGAAGGCTATCTCTTTCTCTGCCTTTATTCAATTTTTTCTATTTGACTTGATTCTATACTTTTAGGTCTCTACCATTGTTGTGTAGACTCTTCTCCACCATAGTCGTGCACACGCTGCCATTGTCTCTACTTTTTAGGTTTGTTCACTCAATGTTTCTATTTAATTAATTTACTTTGTTGGTGCTTTATATTAGTTTGTACACCAGGATGATGTTAGAGAGACCTAGATTATAACACTGTGATTGTATCGTGTTTATCATGACTAGTTGGTATTGAGTTTGGGGATGTTCGATCCCCGACATTTTATGTTTTGTCTAATATTTATGTTTATCATGACGTGTTGGTATTGAGTCTGGGGATGTTCGATCTCCGGCATTTTATGTTTTGTCTAATATTTATGTTTATCATGACGTGTTGGTATTGAGTCCGGGGATGTTCGATCTCCGACATTTTATGTTTTGTCTAATATTTATGTTTATCAGACGTGTTGGTATTAAATCCGGGGATGTTCGAACCCCGACATTTTATGTTTTGTCTAATATTTATGTTTATCATGACGTGTTGGTACTGAGTCCGGGGATGTTTGATTCCCGACATTTTATGTTTTCTATTATGTGTGGGTATGAGTCTGGGGATTTTCAATCCCCGACAATTTTAGGTTTCATTTGTGTTTTGTTTAATATGTATGATGTCTTTTTTGAACGTAGTCATGGATCGAAGTTGGATAACTACAAGTCGAATCAGTGATGAGTATGAGAACGGTGTTGAAGAGTTTATACAATTTGCTAAGAGGAATGAAGTAGGAGTAAATAACAAATATTATTGTCCTTGTGTGAATTGTGTAAATGTGATAAGATAAGATATTGAGTTATTACGAGAGCATGTTCTATGTGATAGTTTCTTGAAGAGCTATACAATATGGACTTGGCATGGTGAAGTTTTGGAGCAATATTCTAGCAAATCTACAACTGAATGTGAATATTCTAATGTATATTCTGAGGATTGCATGGAAGACATGATTAGTGATATTGGAGAAGATAGTTTCCACCAAGCACATGTGTATGATTCATTGAAAGATGATTCAGTCACAGAATTGTATCCCGGTTGTTCTACTTTTTCCCACTTGTCAACAATATTGCGATTATTTAATATCAAGGCAATAAATGGATGGACTGATAAAAGTTTCACCGAATTGCTAGAACTATTTCATCAAATACTTCCTGAAGGTAATACATTGTCAAGCAGTCACTGTGAGGGGAAGAAGATATTGTGTCCAATGGGTATGTAGTACCAAAAAATACATGCTTGTCCCAATGATTGTATATTGTACAAAAAAGAGTTTGAAGGATTGCATAAGTGTCCTATATGCGGGGTTTCAAGATACAAAGTAAAGGATAATGACGGTGATGATGATGACATGAAAAAGGGTCCTCCAGCAAAAGTATTGTGGTATCTTCCAATCATACCACGATTAAGACGTTTTTTTGCCAATGTTAATGATGTAAAGAACTTGACATGGCATGCAAATGGAAGAAAATGTGATGGGTTGTTATGACATGCTACCGATTCACCACAATGGAAGAAAATTGACTCTTTGTATCCTGAGTTTGGAAGAGATCCAAGAAATCTCAGACTTGGTCTTGCAACAGATGGTATGAATCCATAGCAAACATAGTTTATGGCCTGTTTTGCTAATTATTTATAATTTGCCGTATTGGTTGTGCATGAAGAGAAAGTATATGATGTTGTCAATGATGATATCAGGACCAAGGCAACTCAGAAATGACATAGATGTTTATCTAAGTCCTTTGATAGAAGATTTGAGGTTGTTTTGGGATGAAGGCGTTGAGGTTTTTGATGCATATGAAAAGGTCAATTTCAATTTGCGAGCATTGTTACTATGGACTATTCATGATTTTCCAGCATATGAAAATCTTAGTGGTTATAGTGTCAAAGGACATCATGCTTGCCCAATATGTGAAAAGAACACGAGTTACCATTAGCTAAAATATGGGAGGAAGACATGTTACATTGGCCATCGAAAGTTTATGAAACGTAATAATCCTTATCGCAGGTTGAAAAAAGCTTTAAATGGCTGTCAGGAAGACAAAACTACACCTCCACCCTTAATTGGTTACGGAGTTTATAATCGAGTGAGCCACATTGAAGTAACTTATGGGAAAACTGTCAAGCATAGTGGGGTGAAAAACATATGGAAGAAGAAATCGATCTTCTTTGAACTTCCATATTGGTCCAAGTTAGATGTTAGACATTGCATAGATGTAATGCATGTGGAAAAGAATGTTTGTGATAGTATAATTGGGACATTGCTATACATTAAAGGAAAGACAAAGGATGGAATAAATGCTTGTAAAGATCTGGTTGAAATGGGTGTTCGGTTGGAGTTACAAGTACAACCTCATGGTAAACGAACTTACTTGCCACCAGCATGTCATACCCTATTAAAATCTGAAAAGATTAGTTTTTGTAACTGCTTGTGAGGAGTTAAGGTACCACAAGGATACTCTTCAAATATCAAAAGCCTCGTCTCAATGGAAGATTTGAAACTCATGGGCTTAAAATCTCATGATTTTCATGTTCTAATTGAAGAGCTTCTTCTAGATAGCACGAACTTTATCTGGATCTACTTCTATTCCTCTTTGACTGACAATGAATCCTAGAAGCTTTCCAGATCTTACTCCAAAAGTACACTTAGACGGATTCAACCTGAGCTTATATTTTCTCAATCTTTCAAAT
>Ga0209489_105745_pt1 | contig 21014 bp, 4 predicted proteins | sample SiratrowhiteBW_FD_187527 | JGI IMG/M metagenome (GOLD analysis project Ga0209489, IMG submission 187527) | Root nodule microbial communities of legume samples collected from California, USA - Siratro white BW (SPAdes) (version 2) | ecosystem: Host-associated > Plants > Roots > Nodule | place: USA...
TATATATATATATATATATTTATAAAAAAATAAAAAACATATTAAAATGTATATATTTCTTTGTATTAAGTTTAATCCCTTATTTTGTTATTATTTTAATAATCAGAATTCTAAATAAACTTTTTTTTAAGAAAAACACATTTTGTAAAATAAATTAGAGATTGAAAATTGTAACAACTTAGAAAATCTGAGTAGAAGTGATAAAAGTGGAATGAACATCTGATTATTATATTATTAAACTGAAAAAACTGAAAAGACGTATTTATAGGAAAAATTAGTAATCAAGTCTCATTCCCACTTAAGCCACCATCTCTGTAAAACCTTTAACTTTCCTTTTTTTCTCTAACTTCTCTCTAAGACGTCTGTCTTTCATCAATTTCTCGAATGGAGTCCACCATTGGACTCGTGGCGAAGATCAGAGCAAGTCTACCCAATTAGAATCTCCAATAGAGTAAGTTTATTTTCTGCCCCTTTCCTTATAGCCTGATTTAGGTTTTCGCTTTCCTCTGTTTACTGAGCTTGCATGTGGCCTCTGAGTCATTAGATGGTGCCTTTGTGAGCTCAGTTTCCTAGTGTTTAGTCTGATCATTGATCAGAGGTCCTTTGATGCAGATTCGAGTTTCGGATGACCTTAGGCTATTGGGACTGTTAGAAAGAATTTCAACTGCAATTCAGGTAAGGGAAGCTAACCTGAAATTTGTGCTTGTTTGGTTACAAATTTAAATTTTGAATGGAGAAGTTAATGATTGTAGTAGTTGTACAATTTGTATGAGGTAAAGTTTCCTGTAGGTCTGAAATATTGGATTAATGTGGAATTGAATGTTGCATGTATGAGATAGTTGTGTGAACTTAATGGGATGTTGATATGTTGAATTGGTATTTTGTGCTAGGGTAGACCATTTATTGTATAAGCGTGTTGATTCTTATTATTTTGATCATATGAGCATGCATGTTAGCTTTGAGGCAGTAGAAGTTGTTGTTTTCTGCATATTTCGCCCAAGCGACAGCATCTCACCCAGGCGAGAATGATTTTGAGGAGCAAGTATGCTCTCTGGACTGTTTTTGCCCATGCAAGAAGTTCTTCGTCCAAGCGAGATGGCAACTTCGCTTAGGCGAGGATAATGTTGCTCAGGCGAAAATGGCCCTGGAACAAGTGTGCTCTCTAGAGTATTTTCGTCCAAGCGACATAATTTTCACTCAAGCGAGATAATTTTCGTTCAAGCGAGATAATTTTCACTCAAGCTAGATTTTCTCCCAGGCTAAACCCAAAAAAAAAATTTAAGGCTTTTTGTTTTGATTGTTTAGTTTTTTTTAATGCAATGCAAGGATTTAATAAGATAGATTAATTGATAATTCAAATTGAATTGTATTGATGATTTAGTGATTTCTTTCATTTTTTAGATTGAGATTGAGATTGAAAAGTGAATGAATGCATTATTAGAGATCTATGTTATGATGTCATATTGATAGAGTATGGATGAAGTTGGTCAAGACCTAGGCATAGTGTTTTCCGAAAAGAAAACACTCATGTCTGGGTTAGTTAGGAAGTACATTGTCTAAAGATCGGGTGATCAATTGATATCCTAACTCTACTAGTAGTATGAATCAAATAGATGATTATTACTAGGTCGTGAGAGTCGAAGAAGGTCTGAACTGGGTGATTGCAGCTTGAAATATAGCTGGTCAGGAAAGTCTCAGGGGGACTAACCCTGTCATACATGATTGATTAATGATTCACAGTTTGGATATGTGTGTCAGGTGCATATCTCGGGATCTATTCAATGCACGAGTCTTTGGGAAGTAGAGTTAAGTCTGTAGTGTGTCAGTGTCTTGTTAATGTAATGATGTATTAAATTGATTGAGATGGATGATCCAAAGATTTTGTGTTGTGTTAAATCTTGCATTTGATTGAATGACTTTGGATTACTTAAAATTGGTTTGCTTACCCTTTTCTTTCTTATGCTTGAGTTTTGATATCTATTTGCAATGATCCTATTTTTGACACGGAAGCATATGGTATTGCAGATGAATTTGTGGAGGATCACTTGGGATGAGTGGTGCTATTAGGCATAGGTTATATTTGAAAAAAAAAATACAGTTTGGAAATGCTTTGTAATTATATTTTAATAGAATTCTGAGATAGAATTTTGTAATACTTTAGTTTTTAAAGGATTAATATATGTTGAAAAATCTTAATTACGATTAGTAGAATGCTTAGTTTATACATGTTAATTTTGGGATGTTACAATAATTTTGAAAGATTAAATTGAATTAAAGGATATTTTTGTACAATATAAACTCAAGTAAAAAAATTGATTTTAAAATACAATCAAAACAAAATTTTATCATAAAATATTAATACAAATAAAATTTATCTTTTCTAAAACAAATTCAAATACATTACACTACATAACATAAGTTTAAATAAAATTTATCTTTTTAAAAAACAAATTCAAATAAATTACATACATAACATAAGTTTAAAAAAATATTTTTTTAAAAAATAAAAATTCATAAATCTATAAAATCAAAGTTTAAATAATTTTTCAATAGTTAATATTTTTTATTAATAAATTTGATTATTTTATTTATTTATAATTATTCAAATACAAACTATTATCAAATATTAAAAATGTTATATTCACTTATCAGTACAAGTCATGTTGAAATTAATTAAATAACTTTTTTCTTTTTTTACATATTTAGAAGAAATATTTTTCATTTTTTACAATATTTGGAAGAAATATTAAATTAACTAAATAATTCATTAACTAAATTAACTAAAGGATTAATATAATTTCATTTACTTTATTTATAACAAAAGAATTAAATATATAAATATTAAGAAAATAAATTAACTACATTAGATTATATTAATATGATTTTTTTAAGTTATTATTGTAAAATAAAAAACATATATAATAATAATAATTTCATTAAAAATATGGCATTAGTTAGAATTAAAATGAGAATGTTATAAAATATAATTATTTATACTTTCTCTTCATAACAGCTTTTTCAATTACATAAAGTCTTATAATTTTATTCTTTATTCTTTAGGTTTTGTAATTGTTCTTCTACGTACAATTTTTTTTTTACTTTTCTCTTTTTTATTTATAATTTTTTTTATAATTCTTTTTCATAATTTTAATATTAACTTTGATAATATTTTTTATTTTAATAATTATTATAATAATTAATTTTTATTTTTATTATATAGGAAAAATTAAACATATATGCATGTACATGTTTCTTTAAAAAAGAAAAATAGTTATTATTTAAAAATAATAAATAAATAAATAATTGGTATCACCGGTAAAAGTTGTTGCTCGTAAATTTTATTTATCGGAAAATGAATCTCATTGATTTTATTGGTTCCCTTATATGAGAGTCTTTACTTTTGTCTGTAACTATTCAGAGTTTCAATGTATAGTAATGAGTGTATGCTCCACATATGATAACTATTCACAATTTTTCATTCATACTAAATTAGGTCAACTCCACTAACTGATCCAATACCCGCAAACTCACGTCTATCATGTGACGTGATATCATGTGATTTCAACTTGTCTTGCCACGTAACATCTCTGCCGTTGTTTCTTCCAATCTTCATCTCCTGCAATTATCGGTGACGGTGGTATTCTCTATGTTCAAGATGCATATTCAGATGAACGAAAGCCTATCACATGCTCTCGTCATTTCATCACATTGCCCAAACAAATCACATCAAAAATTTCATTGGTAAAAGTGATATATAAATAAGATTTTTCATTTGTTTTGGTAGTTGGCTATAAATGAAATGCCTTCTTATATAAAAAGTAATAATTAAAAAAGAAAAATATTAATCTAGGTCTCTTATATGTTGTTAAATTAATTTATATTTTGTTTCTATCTTATGATGGAATAAATAATATTTAGTGCAAATGTGTGCCTATTTTTCTCTACTTCCTTTCTCTCTCTCTCTATATATATATAAAGATAATTCATAAAAGTTCAATAGCTACTTTAATTTATTCAGAGTTACAATTCTAAATAATTTATAAAAATTATAGTTTATAGCATAAATTGCAGTGAGCACATAGTTAAATTATAAATGTAAATTATATTTTTTATGAATTAAAAAGTTAATTTTATCAACATATTATAGAAATAAATACATATAAGTATAACAATAAAATTTAAAAATATAAGTCTTACTATTGTCACATTTTTCTTTACATTCAAGACATGTATTCATTAAATAATTTTTTAATTTCATTATTTATTTTTTTCATTTGATTGTGATAAGTAGATTTTTATGATTCTAATCACATTCTTCACTTATTTAGTTGGAACGTAGATATATATTTTTTATATTTGATTTATTTTTGGTTCGTTGAGAAATGAATTAAGAGACGATGAATTAAAGTAAATTTGATATGAAAGTGGAAGAAAGATTGAGTTGTTTAAATTAAGAAAAAAATATGAAATTTGAAAGTTTATGAGAGATGTGATAGATTTGATTGATGTTTTAATTTTTTTAATACATAAAATTGTAAAATTACAAATTTATTCTATAATTAAAAATAATTGAATATAAAATATAATTAATTTGTTAGGTGTGATTTACAAATTATTATTTCTTAACTGATAGGAATTTAATATGATTATTTTATAATTATATTAAATTTATTATTATTTTAATAATATTAATAATTATAATTATGTTATATTATATAATATATTTATTTTATTATAACATGAATGAGAAAAAAAATTTGAAAATAGAAGAATGAAACATAGTTTCAAAGGAGACAAGCTACCATTTAAACTACACTTTCATCATACTATAATATTAAACATTTGTAATTATAAATATTGTATAAACATAAACTATAAAAACATATATAATCGATTATGTATTACGTATATTTATAAAAAATTTGATATATATCGATTATAAAATTATGATAATTGATTATGTATGAAAATTTGAAGGTATAATCAATTACATATTTTTCGACATCAATTATTTTATCTTGAGGTTCTTCCTCCTTTGCTTGACACGGAACACCCTCCCTGCATGTGTGAAGAGAAGGGTGAAAATGAAACTGCAGTATGTTTACCTGATTTTCCTTATCTTTTTCTTTACTTTAGCGAGGAAACTTTACACATTCACTCTTAAATCCGTCTTGTCATTTCTTTGCAAATCACCGGATAAAATAAAACAGGTGTGACACCCACCGTGAACAGTAAATCTGTTGAAACAAAGTGACGCCAAGAGTATGTTTGATTTGAACTATAGTTATAAAAAAAAAAGTTAAAAGAATTAAGAAATAAAATTATATATAAAAAACAAAAATTGAAAACACCGAGATAAAATAAAACGGTTGTATTTTTTTGCAATTTTGTGAATATTTGCCGATAAAGTTTATTAAAATAATATTATATTTTTTTTATAATTCATTCTTATTGTTAATTTATTTTTATATTATTATCATAAATAAATATGATTAATAATATAATATATTAAAAATAATAAAATATTAATTATTATTATAAAATAATAATAAATATATAAAATAAAGAATAAAATATTAATAAATAAAAATGATAATAATAAATTTAGAAAATAATAATAATAATAATATTGTAATTTATTATTTAATTAAAATTAATTTATAATATTACTTACAAATTTATCAATTAAATATTTTTATCATCACATCACGCACAAACTGTCATAAACTTTCTCTTAATTTTTCATTATCTTCCTTTTATTCCAAACAACTCAACTTTTTACAGACTTTAATCTTAGATCACTTCAAATCCACTATCTCAGATCCAAACAAAGTCTAAAAGACAAAGACAAATTGTCAACCATATTAATAATATGTCTAGATTAAGAATGGAGTGAAAAAATCTTATCCTGTTTAGTTGGTCTTCAGTGATTCAGACATTATGTTAGAAGAGGATTTAAATATAATTTATTCTCACAAAGTAGACTTGCAAAATGTAATTATCTTATTTATATACTATAAATTCCATTTATATACTATAACTTGGTATTATCTATAATTAATGTGAAATTATAATATATTTATATGGGACTATGATCATATAGTAAGGTGGTCAAACAAATTTTATTAAAATAAATTATGATATGATATTAATAATTGAGTTTAAATCTAACTCATTATTATAGAACTACTTAGTAAGAATTGCGCTGCTTATACCTTGCAAATACCTTATCTATTATGTGTTACAAATTAATTAGAGTGACTTATAACTTAAGGTTAAAAAATTACTTTACAATACTTGTTAAATATTATTATGTTAGTTAAACTAACTTATAAACTATTAGTCTAATTGTTAACCTTACTAAACATGCCATAAATATATTATAAATAGAAATATATTATAAACATAACATGATTTAGATATTAAACAACAGTTATTTATCTTTTTTAAGTTCAAAACTTATATACTAATTTATTTATGAAATAAATGCTATCGTTTCAAATAATAAATAATTTGCATCAATATGGCTACATACAAAAATAGGGTATTAAATAAATTTTGTGCACTTAATATTAAAAACAATACTGATTATTGTTTATAATGATAAGTAATACGTTCCAGTAGTAAAATATGAAAAATAACTGTTAAAATATTATAGGTATTTTTTTTTTTTTTGTTATACAGCATATGCACTTTAACACATAAAGATTTATTGTTTAATGAAATTATTTATAACACTCCAAAATATACTATTAGGTGGTGGATCTAAGAGGGTCTATAACAGTTATATAATAATTCATATATTGATTATACATACATACAGTATACATATATATAAAATATATTCATAAAATGAAATTCAAAGTAAATGTCTAGGTTTGTTAAGAAATTTCATCACCTACATCCTTATCTATTTATGTACACAGTAGTTTACTGTATAATAAGAAAAATAATGATAAACTAATAAAAATAAAATTTTAATATATGAAAGTATAGGTAAAAGGAACAATTGAAATTTATAATTGATGTATAAATATTAACATACAAAGTTCATATCTCAGCTATCAAATTTCAATTTCATTCCAATAACAATATCACCAAATCATATAGATTATACATAAATATCTCAGCTATCAAATTTCAATTTCATTCCGATAACAATATCACCAAATCATATAGATTATACATAAAGATATTCAACAAACGTTTATTGGAAGACTAGTATTAAGTAAGCTTTATTAGACACTAATATCTAATCAAATAATCAAGACTTATATTACTAACGAATCTAAGAGAAAGAACTGATGGTATGTTCAAACATAAATGTTTTTCCTTTATTCTATGTTTTTTCTTAATTTTGGTCATCAATTTGAGGGATCAATAGAGAAAAGTGATCATCTTAACTTATTCTATTATCTATTGAATTTTGGTTTGTTTGGATAATTTGTTCTAGATCCCTAAATTTTAGAGTTATATCACTACTTGACTTTGGAATGCCTTGAGATTGAGCATTTTAGGTAAGGAAATCTCATTTTAATATTTTCATAGTACTCTAGGTTAGAAGACTTTGTCTTAAGTTTCACTTTCTTTTGAAATGCTATTTGATGAAATTGTTTGATCATTTGTTATGTGAACATGTTCAAAAGACTATTTGGTTATTTCATTATTTGTTTTAATGTTAGAAAAGTTCTTTATTGTGAATTGAATGATTGATGAAAATTGAATAATTTTATATTATTTGAAAAATGTAGAGATATTAGATTTTTGATATGGATTGATATTTAAATGTTGTTTTTGATGTTGAAAAGGTTCTTGAATGTTGTAGAATTTCTGAATCATTTTTATTGATGTGATAATGGAGTGAGTATAAAATTGATATCATACATTTGATATAATATATGAGTTATGGCTTGATTGTGTATTAAGTATTGATATCTATATTTTAAGAAAAATCCTAAAGTTTCACTAATAATCTAAATCACATACACTATGATATCAGATAGTGAGAAATTGATGAGAGAGTTCATACACACTGGGATTATTGATAAACATTCGGTATTGGATATTTAAACTTATTTTGATTCTTTTTCTTAGATTCGCTCTAATATAAGTCTTAGTATAACTACTTAATACTAGTTTTTTTGAAAGATATCCCTTGAATATCTTATCCACAGATCTATGTGTGGTCTATAAAATTTGTTGATATTAACATTAAATGGAATTAAATTTGGATAGTTAATATATGAATTTGATATGTTAATATTTGTACATGAATTATAAATTTTAACTGTTAATTTTACTTACACTTTCGTATGTTATAATTTTATTTTCAATAATTTACTATTTTTTTTTGTGTTGTGAGTGCTATGTATATAGGCTTTTTCATATTGTACACTATAACATAATTTTGTTTTATTGAACTTTATTCAGAAATGAATTCCACTATGTTGAATTGGATATATTTATTTATTTATTTTATTTCTGCAACATGTTATTTACAAGGTTATTGTTATCTCGTGTAGCTATGAATTGAATTTTAGGATGTTGTTTGACTATGTTGTCTATGTATAATTTATGTGAGAAACGAGAGCTACTTATCGTAAATGACACGTTTAATTAGTCTTTTGAATATCTAGAACAGAACATAAATATCTTAAATCATCTTTCTCCTTCCAAATCTTTGTTTACTAAAATTTCAGTGTGAAAACCTTAGTTAGAAGACAGGTACATACCAACAGAGAAATAGCACTAAATTGAAATCCACTTTTGGAACAAACGATGAAAACATAAAAAAATAGTTTATGAATAAATAAATATGTATGGGTTTTCTTATATATTTTATTCATTTATAAGTTAATTTTATCTTATAAAAAAATCATCTAAAATACACCTTAGGATAACATAAAAGTATAGTTTAAACCTCCACTTCTGGAACAAGAAAGAAATACAGGGTAAACTTGTGGCAGATATTTGTTGACCGTCACAAATATTGACAAATAATTGTATTTCTTTTTTTGCATTATATAACAAGAGACTTTATTTTTTTATTTTTTTTAAGAGGACCGATTAACATTTGTCTTATAATATATTTCTTTAAAAAAATGAAAGAAAAAATTTCCCTTCAAAGTGTGGTTGTTATCAATCAAAGGAGCAATTACAGTTATCCAATTTTGTTCGTAAGAGGAATTTTCATAACGAAAGTCTAATGCAGTCGTTTGCAAATATTGCAGCAATGCAGTCGTTTGCAAATATTGCAGCAATTTCTACAAAGATAAAAGATTCTTATTTATGGAGTTTTGTTAGTGATTTAGCAAATTGCTAGCTTCACCTTCGTACAAATTGTTTTTGGTATTGGTCTTCTCACCGTCAATGTGCAAATGTTCACATTTTGAAAAAAATAATAATAATTTGTATTAATCATTCACCAACCCATTCCTAAAACTTTAACTTAACATTTACTCTTATTTTAAGTCTTTAAGGTTTACTAGTCAAAAAGATAAACTCAACCTAATTGTGACCACAATAAAAGGATTTCAATTAGCTTTATAAAATTATAATGTTATAATATTTGGTGAATCTCTTTAGAATTGTTTTGTACAGACGACTTTAGCGTTTTCATTGAATTATTGAAATTGAAGTACAATATTGGGCGTCAACCTATGTTATATTAATTTGAGACAATTTATAATAATAATTGAATCATCCGATAATAGATTATTTTATGAGACTGTATTAATAATTTAAGGTATGGTTAGATAAGTTTTAGAAGAGATTTTTAAAAAATATAAATTACTTGATGTAGTTAATATATCGTGGCTGAAACTTAAGAATAAGAAAAATATACATAAAATCTCATGTAAAATTTTCTCTTAAAGAATATCACTATATAGAAAACAAAATAAAGCTATAAATACACCACAAACAAAAAAAAAAAAAACATAAAACTATATTCCTCTTGGCACACAAGGCAAAGATAATTCGATTCTGTTCCACATGTTCCAACATGGCTGAAGCTAAGCAAGTGTGACAAATTACAGTAAAGTAATCATAGAAAAATATACACATGCTTTGGTAATGATTCTGTGAGACTGAAGCTTTATTGTTTTGGTCAGCTATGCATGCATGTATGTTTGGAAAGTGCTTGTGTAGAAGCTTATTCTTGAACCTTATTTGGAACCCTATTAATTTGACGTTCAGATATAGCCAAAAGCACGTTTGAAAATAAGCTTCTAGGAAGTAGTAACACTGTAGCAGAAAGATTTTTTGGTAGGTTGGTGAAAGACAAATTGAGTCTTGCTAAATCTCCGAGACTGGCGCATGAAATAATGCTACGATTGCATGTAAACAGTGCAATATACATACTAATCTGTAAGCATGCGTGGAGAGATCCCATTCATCACAAGAAATTTACTACGAGTCAATTTCTATATATAAAAAATATAATTTTGAAAAGTAAAATATAAATAGTTTTATAAGAATAATAAGAATTGAGGGTGTCATGTTGTCTAATTAGGCTTGATCTAGTCTCAGGCTAAGCAAAAAATTGTCACATGAAGATTATGAATTTAAGGCTTAATTGACTCCTATGTCAACTATACAACCCATTTTGGAGATTTAAAATAATTCTAAGTCCAAAAGATTTTAAAATGGAATTTGTTTTTAAAATTTAAGTCTAATTAATAAAATTATGCGTAACTTTTAAATACAGTAATTTGATATATACATTGTAATATATGTTTATGTTTTAATAAAGTAATATTATTTTAAATTTAAAAAATATAATTATTAATTTTAAAAATAAATTGGCTCGGGAACTAAATGAACCAAAGAAAAAAATTGACCGAATTTAATTTAGGTTCAAATTTTTTCAAACCCATCCAACTTGTTTTTACAACTTGAGTTGACTGTTCATATTAAAGTCGATTTCATACTCAGTTCTCACCACCGACTTTTTTTTATCTCGAAATATGTTCTTAAAAATAAATATGCGGGGAGTGTAAGAGGTGCGCTTATTGCAGCATCAGTGACTTCTCAATTAAAGAATTTTTTTTTTGTCAAAATAATTACTAATATTTTTATCAGTAATGGAACATAGATTACCTCGCTCTTTGAAAAAAACAAATTATTTAATGGGCATGAAAATAATAACTAAAAAATAGTTTGAAAGTTCCTTTGAAATCCGTACAAGTATGAGGGACTATTTTTCTTGGTAACTATAGTACGGTTTATGTGCACTTTTTTCCTCCTTTTTTGTGGTGAGCAAAGGGCATAATTTTCTGGGTTGAAGTCCAATCATGCGTTCCCATCTTAATGACCATTTTACCAATGAAAGGTAAGTGTCCTTTGAGTGTCCCTTAAAATTACTCCAAATTAGCCGTTGGGTACGCCAGAGGCCACACATGGGTTGCTCCTCTTCTGAATAACAAGACCAAATGTTGTGTTTTATTTTCTTGTCACATCCATAAGTGTGCTCTTAACTCTTAAGTTATGATGCTCCTCCTGCTAATGTACTTTCTTTCTATTTTTGTACCTTTCTTGGACCTAATCATTTGTCTTTACCATTGTAAACCTAACTTACCAAGCATCACATAAAAAAATGAAGAAAAGGCAAAGAAAAGAGAGTTATTGCCTCTAAAGAGCAAAGCATATCCACTAGCAATTTTATCTGATTGTGTACGCACACTCATTTCTGTCTGCCTTGATATTTCTTTTGGAGTGATTTCACTACCCACTTTTCATTTTGGAAGATTTCACATTGGACATTAAATTATACCTTATATATTATATTAATAAGGTTAAAAATTCTATAAAATTACACTTTAGAAACATTTTATATAAAATTAAATTTAAAATTTATTTTTTATTCTTTATATGATAATTATAACAAGGGTCTAATTTTCATATTATTTACACACTAATAAATTAAATAACATATAAGAAAAAAATATCTACAAATTTATTTATTTTCTTAAAGTTTTAGATTAAAAATGACCTCGACTATTTATATGAGTCTAACTCATATTTCTTTGGGTTTAAAATTTTTATAATACTTCATAATTAAATTTTTCAGTTTGATCCTATATTAAAAATGTTTCTGACAAGTGTGTCTTATTAAGTATATGAAAAATGATATAATTAAAAATCTTTTAGTGATATACTAATGTGAAAAAAACCATTAACTAAAGATTTTTTTTGAAAAATAATAATAATTTTTTATATAAATCTCACTGATGTTTTATTATTTTTGAGATTTCATTCTTTTCATTTAATTTTTTAATAATATATTATATTTATTATCTGTTGCGAAACAATTATCATATTAATTATAAATATATAAATTTACATTTAAAATGTTGAACTAGGAATGTGAGAAAGAATGTTCATAAATTGTTTACAATGAAATAAATTAATGAAAATGAAATGAAGTAGTTAATAGATTGGTTTTCTACTTTTGGGAAAGGAAGATGCTCATAGCATACACTTTTTCAGGTGACCTATTTTATTTTTTGTCCTTTAGTGCCATGCCATGTTAGATGTTACACTGCCTTAGCCCCCACCTTGTTCTTTCTTCAAATGGGCCTCTCAATTTGAAAGTGGGAATGCAAAAAATTGTTGCCAACTCATGTGATCAATCGATTGAAACACAGTTAGGTATCGATATTATTATATAGATTATCGTGTGCACAAGATTTTGAAGCTTAGGAATTATTGTGGTAATGCAGCAAATGGTATACGATTATTGGTTAAACTCAATTCACTTACAATGAGAGCCATTTTTTTTTTGTTTTTTCCATTTCAAGGGCAACGCTCACTAGAATTGACCAAATAAACCTAGTCTAACGATGGTTAATGAAATGAGTTAGGTTAGATTGAAAAATAATAATAGTAATCTATTGATTCTAACCAAATTTAATTTGATTACTGTAGTTTATTTGAGCTCGATCATTAGGGTAGGTTTATGGGCAGATCAGTTTTTTAAAAATAATTATTATTATAAATCAATATTATTTCAATAAAATATTTATACTTTTTATTCAAATCGCCATGTTTAAATCAAATTTAATTTATGTAACTTAAATTTTTAAAAAAATAATTTTATTTTTTAAGAAATTAGATTTACTTTTTAATTTTGCTTATAAAATTATATTTGATATTTTTATGAGAGTGAGAGGTGTTAAGGTTTTTCAAATACAAAAAGAAAAAAATGGATAAAGAAGAAGTTTTAATTCGACGCTGATGATGATAGAATTGAAAAAAAAAATAAAAAAACTGATATAATATCAAAGACTATGTGAAGTATCATTTAAAAAAAAAACTACAAACTAGTAATTAACTTCTTTTACTGTCTTAGTAAAATAAACTTTAACACTAACTTATATTTGGTCAAACACACATTTTACACGGTGAAATAAAGGAAAATCATTTAATAAAACTAAAAATGTTAACCTTTATTTCATTAAATATTTAAAAAAAAATCAGTTACATGTATCTTTTCCTTGGTTTATGACATAATTGGTCTGGTCCATTCTTACATTGGGTCATTGAATAAAATAAGCTTAAACAAATACTCTTCCAAATTTACGACGATTGGTCATTTAAAATACAAAAACACGTGCATTTAAAATATATAAACAATCAAGATATTATTACCAACTAACTAAGTATACCCTATTACATTTCAATTAGTCCAACACTTATGTTTTTAAACATTCTTATTCAATTAACGACCTTATTAATTTTTAGTTTCCAACTTCTTGCTAACATTTCCAATGTTTGGTCAAACACCTACCACACCCAAAATGAAGAAGACTAATTTAATCACCTTTTAAACTCTTTGCCCCTCATGAAAATCATGTGGGGGCTCCTATGTCATTTGTGAATTGTTGGAAGCAAATTACTGCACCAACCTCACAACTTAGAAATTAAGGAGAAAAAAAGAGAAATGAGACCACTGACTTGATGACCAATTACTTTGTATTGTGTTAAGATAAGCATGCGCAATTTTTTATTTTTTATGTTTTTTCAACCACCCTTTCCTTGATTACTCTGATTCATATTTGGATTTGTAGGACCTCATACCAAGAGCTTTCTTCATCCCAATTATGAAGTTATGCATCATGGAGCATGCCAATATCACTTTGCTTTCACCAACTTTTATTTTATGTCTATACATACCAACCATTTTTACCAAACAAATTACTATTTGTCTGTTTGAACTCAATGATGCTGTCAAAAATCTGGGGCAGAATTAGGCCCAAATGCATTTAGAGGTTAGGGATTTTGAGCAAGGCCGAAACTGGCTTCTACAAAAAAAAAATTGCTTTTATTATAACTTTACAAAAATTTGCCAAATTCTTTTTACACCCTTATATTTCTAAAAATACCAAAATGAATTTAGGTATGGATGTGTGTTGACGTTGTTAGTTTGTGGTGAAGGTTGTTATGTTTCCATTCTTTGGCGGTGGTTCGGCGGTGGTGCCAGTGTATGTTCGTGGTGGTCAGTGGTAGGTGGTTATTCATTGGTTTTTTTTCTAATTAGTTTTCTGTTTACATTATTTTTCAATTCTAGAACTTGGAATTCAGAGACTTTTCCTATTATAAAATCTAGAAATTAAATTTGTGATAATTAATATTCTGGATTGTGTAAATTCAAAAAGTAATCTTAAATCTAGCAATAAGTTATAAATTTTACAAATCAAAATATATTTTTAAAATATAATATATTTTGGATTATGTAATTAAAAAAATCCAAACTATTAAATATAGAAACTTTTCAGATTACCTAATCAATAATATAACAAGAAAGAAGCGAAAACATCAAAAAGTATGTTTTACAAAAAAAAAAAAAATATTTTTTTTTAAAAAAAAAAAAAAAACTGACATGGACATATAGTGTTTGAAACAAGGTAATAAATTGAAACTAAATTATCATCAAATTATTCATGGAAATTTGATATATTTACTCAAATTAAGTGGGGGCGAAAAAGAAAATAGATTTTTAGTAGCTACTTTTTTATTGGCTATCTTAATAAACCTAATTTCTGACTGAAAGGTTAACTGCTAGAATTTATTTATAATGTCACAATTGTCTAAATAATTTTCTTATCCATTTTCTATATTTTTAAATTGAACCTCCAACCAAATTCATACTCAATCTAATTAATTTGACAGCAGATATACTTATGTCCATTGGCCGCGTAAGAAATAATAATAAAAATTTGAATAAATATTATTCTAGTTAGGTTACGCTAATGCATGTCCTACTAATAACATGGATAAAAAAATTAAATAATTTATATAAAATTATAAATTTAAATCTTTATGCAACCACTGATTGAAATTATTTTATATATTTTCTCTGGAGATAAACTTTGCAGACTTTTAATGAGTGAGTAGGTAATATAATAAATCAATAATACCTACTAAGTTCAAAATTGGAATTGGGGTAAAAATAAGTAAGAGAATTTTGTTTATTTGTTTAATTTGACCATTTGAGTAATGGTGATTGATGAAGCATGAAAAGTTGTTGTTGCCTTATTTGGTCAATGAGTAGAGTGTTTTCTGGAGGGTTGCATGAGGCAAAACTCATAAAAATAAAATAGGAGTTACGTGATAGTGACACTAGCATCTAAAAAAATACAAGGAAGTAAGAAAATTTAATGCAATGGAATCTCAAGAATTTAACCCAATGGAAACCTAATAATGATTTAGGGTTACAGAAATAAATAAATAAATAAATAAATAAATAAATATATATATATATATATATATATATATATATATATATATATATATATAATGTAATGAAACCCTATGTGCATGAAATTTAATATTAGTACACTGCCATGCAACTAATAAAAAACAAGAAGAAAAAAACAGGAAACAAAATTAATGTAAATGAAAACCTAATCAATTTAACTATTTTCCAGGACTTGCATAGAAGAAAAATATAAATTAATGTGGGACAAATTATTTGTAGGCTAATAGGTTAATAATGTAGGACAAATTATTTGTAGACTAACAGGTTAATAAATCAAGACGAGATAAAACTATTTTGTCATTCTTAATAACATACATTTATTTACAGAACTCCTAAGGTGTTTATGCAGCCAAGATATTTTGAAATATAAATTATTACACTCATTATCGTTTTAGAATATGAGAACAAGAGTAAGTTTAACTCTTAGCAAGGGTTATGAATAACTTGCGTGAAATTGTTTATAACTTAAATTAGTTTATTATGTTGTTTAAAATTCTTTTGAAAAATTTACTTAATAAAAGAACTAAATGCCAAAATATCTTTGAAGATGTAAGCCTCATAGGCCAATTTATTTAACTAAATATAAATAATATACTAGGTTTTTGTCTTGTAGTTAATTCTAATGACTCAAGCCTATTGTTTCATTTAAGGTGTCATTGACTTTACAAAAACTTCAGATAGTAAATATATTTAAAGAAAGTTTGATGGTCTATTGAAAGTAAAATTTTAGATATATTTTTCTAACGTCTCATATAACTTAACATATCCATATATGTATTTATATTTATTTACAAATATAAATATAAAACCGTTATAAAAAAATAACATTTGGATTTACAAAAGCATATATATAATATTTGTATATGATGCAGAAGTTATTAAATAGAACTTTTTTGTTGATTTGAAGTACTGGTTGAACCTTCAAACCAAATTATTTTTGTATTAATATGATTATCATTCACATAACAATACAATCAAGCAAAAGTGGAAGTTGAAAAATAATCATTCATAATGAAGTTGAGATATAATTATTTATAATTTAGAGTATAATGATATAAGCATCTTTGTCTTATCAAAAATTATTAAAAAATTAAATTATACTACATTATTTTTTAATAAAAGTTTTTAAAGATTTACATTATTTGTAGTTAAAGTCTACTAAAATTGTCAATAATAACTCATATGCAAGGAGGGTATTATATGTATTTAGGATTTTTTCTATCACTTTTCTACATAAATATCTTTATACTTAATTTTTCTTATCACATTAAATTTCTCTAAAAAAAAGTTTCATCTCCTATAGGAAAGAAGTCTCTTTACCACAAGAAAAAAAGTTTCTCTCACACTTCAAGAGTTGTTTTTTGTCTTTAGTTCAACCTCCTTCTCTAATAAAGTCACACATCAATGTGCTATACTAGAGCATGTTATAATTTGCTATCACAATTATATTATATTACACATGACATATAAAATAAATTAAAATATATATCTATACCACTTATCGTAACTTATAAACTAGTTAATATATCATTTCAAATATCAATTTATTATATATTTAACATATGGAATTATGTAGTGATGTATCAATGAGTTTATAAATTAAAAATTTACAATTTATTCAGGAAGTAACAATAGTTTAGTTGATGGTACTTAGAGTTGGTTTTCAAAAGTTAAAACCACTGACTTATGATATATGGTTTTAGAATCTATCCTTAGACAAAAATACGACATTATTAGTTAATAAATACCATTTTCGGCTTATTAACATCCACTTTTTATCTGACATTAAATGTTTATTTATTTATAGTGGTATTAAAATGTCATTTATTGATGGTCAGATATTAAATTGGCTGTTATAGGACTTACTTATAAGTGGCATGTGGGTGACTTTAAATTATTAATGTTACTTACATTAATAATATGTATTTTAATAAAAAATGAAAAAAATTTAAAAAAGTGCAGAGATATAAAACAAATTGTCATAAATACAACGAACAAAAACAGTGTTTTTCCCGTTTTTTCTTTTTAGTTGCATAAGAAACAACGCAAATAACTCACTTTAAGTTATGTTCGTAATCTTTAGGTTGTTCTTTAAGGCTTTATTTTCTTTGATTTGGCATTGCATGTTCTATATTCATGCCTACCCTTTTGTTGTATGTTATGAAAAATAAAATGAAATCAAAAATTTCATCTCATTCAAATAACAAATTTATTTATATGTTTTATACTTTGTTATGTTTTATGAGAGAAAAGGGAAAATAAAGCAAAACTTACAATGATACGTCACTATTCAATCATTGCTGAGAAAGAAAGAAAAAAAAAAAAAAAACTATTGATTCATTATTCCAACATGACTATGCATGCAACTTCTCATAATACCCTTTGTTAAACCCTTATTTCCTTTTAGAGCGAATCTCATAATTCACTAGTCATTCAGCATTGGGAACATAGTGAAAATTTTTCATAATAGAGAAAAGAAAAAGAAATGAATTTTCAGTAAACGATTTTCACATAGTTTCTGTAGTTTTTCCTTTTAATTTATACTTACACGAATTCAATTTTTTTAAATTGATGTTTTCAAATATTTTCTATGAGTTGATGAATTAATGAAACTATCACCAATTGAGTTTCATAGTTGGTTAATAATTAATATAGAATGTCACTTTTTAATACTTTAAAAGAGCATAATCAATGTATAGAATAAATGCAAGAGTTTTAACCTTGGTTAATAACTAATATAAAATGCCATTTTTCTACATTATTAAAGAGTCATCAACGTAGAATATATAATTTTTTTATATGGATTGTGATTCTAACATAAGAAAATGTGACATTTTACATATAAAACTACAACTCATATAGTATGCGGTGTTATTTTTAGAAAATATTTTATTTTTCGAATTTTTCGTCAAACATAAAATTATGTCAACAAAAGTTTAGATTTATAAGAATTTTATTAATAACAATTAAACTCTTCAAATCTGCAAGACAAACACACGAAAATTATTCAGATATCAGATTCTAAAAAAAAAACAAAAATATTAGAGAATAGAGCGCTACAAATCAGAGTGCATAAATAATATTCAAATATTTATTATTATTTTTTAATTGTATAATATGATTTATGTGTTGAATATGATTAAATATTTTTTTATAAATATAATATATTTACAAAAGCAAATATAGATTTTATTTGATTATATGCTTTAATAAAAAAATTTACATAATATCTTCGTTATTTACTTATAATTGTTTTTACTTAATCGAATATTTAATCAGTTTCTAAACAAAATATTTTGAACACTCAGTGGCGATCAAACCCATTGTGATTTGTAATGGCAATTAGATATGTATACTTTACTGTTTTTTTAACCAATCATTTACTGATTGTGTATATATAATCATTAGTATAATGTAACCATTATTAATCTATGGCAATCATTATAATCAATCAAAAACCTAAATTCTTTAGTGTATGAATAATTGATAATAACTTATTGTCATCTTTGTCAATGAGTACAAAGGTAATCATTAACTTTTTTTCCATCAAAATACAAATTTTCAATGGCTAATGTGAACATTGTAACGAGAAACCTTCCAGTTTCTTTAGCACACTTTTTCCCATTAAGTATCAAAATAATTAATGTTTTACAGAAAGTTCAAATAATGATTAGTAAGCCCTAATAATTAATCTTTCACAGGAACAAAAATAATTTTGACAACAATTTTTTGATAATAATTTGGCACATACTATATAAAACTTCATAACGAATAAGCCCTAGCTCTTTAAATTTAACGATTGGGATCATTAATTGCTGTAATAGTATCTTTTAAAAAAGCTTCTTAATTTGGCTTTGAATAATTCAGGCAAAAGTTCAAATTACTCATTAAGACTAATCTTTTGACAATAATTCAGCCATAATATAAACTTCAGACCTTTTTCTTTCTTTCAAATTATAACGATTACTGATACACTGATTAATAAACATATTTTGATATAACTATATAACTATTCTAACATCCTGGCAAAACTATATATTTATTATAAACTTAAAAGAGAGAATATGTATAAAATATATAGTCTTTCAAAATATAAATTAAACATATGTATATAAATACAAATTTTTATAAAAAGATTACAAGTAAAATTCTAATATTTTTTAAATAGGTGATGTTACTCCACTTGCATCTATATATATGCTAATGTATATAGTACACTCATGACATATCACAATACATATAAAAGTAAATCTTTCAATCTAAGAAAAGTGTAAATAAAGAAAACATTGTGATTAACAAATAAAATATAATTTAATTTTATTAAACATTAACATACAAAAGTTATAAATACTACACATGGATTTATATATTAAATATATTTTTAATAAAAAAATATCAATTAACTTTTTTTTAGAATATTCATATTAAATATGTCTTAATAAGAACTAACTTATGATCTAATCCAAGATTTAAATTAATAAGTAAATCCAATAATAATCGATGATCATAACAAATTCATTACAGTCCAAATTGCATATTTACATATGTCATTGTGTATATAATAATTCTTCCCTTAATTTCTTAGCACCTGATGTGTTAGTTTTACGTGATTTGAACTTAGACCATCATTCATATATATTATAACGTATGTGTCATTACTTAGTATATAAATTAAACAATAATTCACGTATCATCTCACATATATGTAACTCCAAATTTATAGAAGTCTTATCATTCTCAATAACAATCTTTATACAATATAACTCATTTTAACAAAAATTACAAATTATTTAAATAAATTAATTAATATTAAATTTTTCATTTATAATAAACATTAACGTTAAAACTATAAGATTTTGTAAGATTTAATATCTTAATTTTTGGGTTTTTCTTCCTTTTTTTTTTATTTAGGCTTTGTAAAAACTTGAAAAATCAGTGTATTTGTTTAATCCAGGTGACTTGTATAAACACATATATCTCTTTTATTCTGTCTTTATTGTGACATATTGGTCAATATATTTTATCGTACATCTTTTATTTTCTTGAGAATATGAAAAATGTATTTGAATGTATAAAACCCTACCATCTGCATTAAACTAACCCATTAAAGATTTGTGATCTGTTTTAATAATTAGTCTCCTCTTGAATTTAATCCATTGTTGATTTATTTTTTTAAAATGATGTGACATTATGTGAACCAAAACAATGTTTTAATATTTTAATGGAATTTGTATTAGATATGTCCTACTATATA
>Ga0209489_105746_pt1 | contig 21012 bp, 8 predicted proteins | sample SiratrowhiteBW_FD_187527 | JGI IMG/M metagenome (GOLD analysis project Ga0209489, IMG submission 187527) | Root nodule microbial communities of legume samples collected from California, USA - Siratro white BW (SPAdes) (version 2) | ecosystem: Host-associated > Plants > Roots > Nodule | place: USA...
ATTGGAAGGGTTAGAGATTTTACCAACAATTTCTGGAAATTTCTAAAAGTTCTATTAAAAAAAATATTGATATGTGAAATATTTTTTTTTTCAAAATTTTGCAGTTTACTTTTTGTTTTTTTTTTTGACATTTTATTTTCAATTTCATCTATCTCTACTTGTCAAAAAATTCTAGAAATTTTTATGTTTTTTTTTATTTTATGGATTAGAGATTTTATCAAAGAATTTTGGAAAATCGTGGAATGTTTTTCAAAAAAATCTAGACATTTGAAATCCAAAATTCTTCATAAATTCCATCGTTTAGTATTTGTTTTTTTTTATTCTTTTAGTATTTTGGTAATCTTTTTTTTTCTATTTCACCTATTCAAACTTGTCAAAAAATTCTAAACATTTTTATGGTACTTTGTTGTACAGATTATAGATTTTGTCAAATAATTCTGGAAAATTCTTGAATTTTTAATAAAAAAATAGAGATTAGTTTAAATACAAAACATTTTCAGAATTCCATCGTTTACTATTGACTTTTTTAATTTTTTAGTATTTTTGACATCTTTTTTTTCTATTTCACCTGTCTATGGTTTTCAAAAACATTGTAAACTTTTTGTGTTGTTTTATTGTATGGATCCGAGATTTTATCAAAAAATTGAGATATTTGAAATCCAAAATTTCAACAAAATTCCATCGTTTACTATTTCTCTTTTATTTTTTTAGCATTTTTTGCATTTTGTTTTATATTTCACCTATCAAACTTGCCCAAAAATTGTGGAATTTTTGGTGGTGTTTTATTGGAAGGGTTAGAGATTTTACCAACGATTTTCGAAAAATTCTAAAAGTTCTTTTAAAAAAAAATATTGATATGTGACATATTTTTTTTTCAAAATTCTGCGGTTTACTATTTGTTTCTTTATTTTTTTTATTATTTTTGACATTTTATTTTCAATTTTGTCTATCTGTAATTGACAAAAAATTTTAGAAATTTTTATGTATTTTATTTTATGGATTAGAGATTTTATCAAACAATTTTGGAAAATCACGGAATGTTTTTCAAAAAAATATAGACATTTGAAATCGAAAATTCTTTATAAATTCCATCGTTTACTATTTGTTTTTTTTTATTCTTTTAGCATTTTGGTAATCCTTTTTTCCTATTTCACCTATCCAAACTTGTCAAAAAATTCTAAACATTTTTGTGGTGCATTATTGTACGGATTATAGAATTTATTAGAGAATTCCGGAAAATTCTTGAATTTTTACTAAAAAAAATAGACATACTTTAAATACAAAACATTTTCAGAATTTCATCGTTTACTATTTGCTTTTTTAATTTTTTAGTATTTTGGACATCTTTTTTTCTATTTTACCTATCTATAGTTTTCATAAAAATTGTAAAATTTTTGTGTTGTTTTATTGTATGGATCCGAGATTTTATCAAAAAATTCTGGAAAACTATAAATTTTTTTTTCAAAAAAGATTGAAATATTTGAAATCCAAATTTTCAACAAAATTCCATCGTTTAGTATTTCTTTTTTATTTTTTTAGCATTTTTGGCATTTTATTTTCTATTTCACCTATCCAAACTTGTCCAAATATTATGGAATTTTTTGTTGTGTTTTATTCGAAGGATTAGAGATTTTATCAACGAATTGTGGAAATTTCTAAAAGTTCTTTTACAAAATTATAGATATGCGAAAAAAAAATTTCAATATTCTGCGGTTTACTATTTGTTGTTTTTTTATTTTTTTATTATTTTTGACATTTTCTTTTCTATTTCGTTTATCTGTACTTGTAAAAAAATTTTGGAAATTTTTATGTTTTTTGATTTTATGGATTAAGGATTTTATCCAAGATTTTTGGAAAATGATGGAACGTTTTTCTAAAAAATATACATTTGAAACCCAAACTTGTCATTTTTGGAACGTTTTATTTATTTTTTTAGTATTTTTGGCATTTTTTTTTCTGTTTCACCTAATCAAACTTGTCAAAAAATTCTAACCATTTTTGTGGTGCTTTGTTATACCAATTATAGATTTTATTAGAGAATACTGGAAAATTCTTGAATTTTGATTTAGAAAAATAGAGATATTGTAAATACAAAACATTTTCAAAATTCTATTGTTTACTACTTGCTTTCTAATTTTTTAGTATTTCTTAAAATTTTTGTGTTGTTTTATTGTATGGATACGAGATTTTATCAAAAAATTCTGCAAAACTATAGTTTTTTTTTCAAAAAAAATTGAGATATTTGAAATCTAGAATTTCAATAAAATTCCATCGTTTACTATTTCTTTTTTATTTTTTCAGCATTTTTGCCTTTTTTTGTATATCACCTATCCAAATTTGTTAACGAATTCTTGAAATATCTAAAAGTTCTTTTACTAAAATATAGATATGTGAAATAATTTTTTTTTCAAAATTCTACATTCTACTATTTATTTTTTTATTTTTTTATTATTTTTGACATTTTCTTTTCAATTTCGTCTATCTGTACTTTTCAAAAAATTCTGGAAATTTTTATGTTTTTTTATTTTATGGATTAAAGATTTTATCAAAGATTTTTGGAAAATCATAGAACGTTTTTCTAAAAAATATAGACATTTGAAATCTAAAATTCTTCATAAATTTCATTATTTACTATTTATTTTTTTTAGCATTTTTGACGTCTTTTTTTCCTATTTCACCTAATCAAACTTGTCAAAGAATTCTAAATATTTTTGTGGTGCTTTATTATACGGATTATAGATTTTATCATAGTATTCTGGAAAATTCTTGATTAGGAAAAATAGAGATATTGTAAATACAAAAAAGTTTCAGAATTCCATCGGTTACTATTTGCTTTTTAATTTTTTAGTATTTTTGACATCTTTTTTTTCTATTTTACCTCTTTATGGTTTTCGAAAAATTCTTAAAATTTTTGTGTTGTTTTGTTGTATGGATCTGATATTTTATCAAAAAATTTGTAAAAAATTGAGATATTTCAAATCCATAATTTCAACAAAATTGCATCGTCTACAATTTATTTTTTATTTTTTTATCATTTTTGGCATTTCTTTTCTATTTCACCTATCCAAACTTGTGAAAAAATTATAAAAATTTTTGTAGTATTTTATTCGAAGGAATAGAGATTTTATCAACAAATTCTGGAAATTTCTAAAAGTTCTTTTACAAAATTAGAGATATGTGAAATATTTTTTTTTTCAAAATTCCATAGATTACTATTTGTTCTTTCATTTTTCTAATATTTTTCACATTTTCTTTTCAATTTCGTCTATCTGTACTTGTCAAAAAATTTTGAAAATTTTTAGGTTCTTTTATTTTATGGATTAGAGATTTTGTCAATGATTTTTGGAAAATCATGGAACATTTTTCTATAAAATATAGACATTTGAAATCCGAAATTATTCACAAATTCCACTATTTACTATTTGTATTTTTTATTTTATTAACATTTTTGACGTCTCTTTTTGCTATTTGACCTAATCAAACTTGTCAAAGAATTCTCAACATTTTTCTGGTGCTTTCTTGTACGAATTATAGATTTTATCATAGAATTCTCGAAAATTTTTGAATTTTGATTAAGAAAAATAAAGATATTGTAAATACAAAGCATTTTCAAAATTCCATCGTATACTATTTGCCTTTTAATTTTGTAGTATATTTAACATTTCTTTTATTTTATGGATTAGAGATTTTGTCAATGATTTTTGGAAAATCATGGAACATTTTTCAAAAAAATATAGACATTTGAAATCCAAAATTATTCATAAATTTCATTATTTACTTTTTGTTTTTTTAGCATTTTTGACGTCTTTATTTCCTATTTCACCTAATCAAACTTGTCAAAAAATTCTAAATATTTTTGTCGTGCTTTATTATATGGATTATAGATTTTATTAGAGAATTCTGGAAAATTCTTGAATTTTGATTAAGAAAAATAAAGATATTGTAAATACAACACATTTTCAGAATTCTATCGTTTACTATTTGCTTTTTAATTTTTTAGTATTTTTGACATTTTTTTCTATTTTACCTCTCTATGGTTTTCAAAAAATTCTTAAAATATTTGTCTTCTTTTATTGTATAGACTTGAGATTTCATCAAAAAATTCCGCAAAACTATGGTTTTTTTTTCAAAAAAAATTGAGATATTTGAAATCTAGAATTTCAACAAAATTCCATCGTTTACTATTTCTTTTATATTTTTTTAGAATTTTTGGCATTTTTTTCTATTTCACCTATCCATATTTGTCAAAAATTTAGGGAATTTTTTGTAGTGTTTTATTGGAAGGATTAGAGATTTTATCAACGAATTCTGGAAATTTCAAAAAGTTCTTTTACAAAAATAGAGATATGTGAAATAATTTTTTTTTAATTTTACGATCTACTATTTGTTTTTTTGTTTTTTTATTATTTTTGACATTTTCTTTTCAATTTCGTCTATCTGTACCTGTCAAAAAATTCTGCAAACTTTTATGTTCTTTTATTTTATGGATTAGAGATTTTGTTAAAGATTTTTGGAAAATCATTGAACATTTTTCTAAAAAATATAGACATTTGAAATCCAAAATTATTCACAAATTCCATTAATTACTATTTATTTTTTTTATTTTATTAGCATTTTTTTGACGTCTTTTTTTCCTATTTCACCTAATCAAACTTGTCAAAAAATTCTAAATATTTTTGTGGTGCTTTATTATACGAATTATAGATTTTATTAGAGAATTCTCGAAAATTTTTTATTAAGAAAAATAGAGATATTATAAATACAAAAAATTTTTAGAATTCCATCGGTTACTATTTGCTTTTTAATTTTTTAGTATTTTTGACATCTTTTTTTCTATTTTACCTGTCTATGGTTTTCAAAAAATTCTTAAATTTTTTGTGTTGTTTTATTTTCTGGACCTGAGATTTTATCAAAAAAATTCTGCCAAACTATGATTTTTTTTTTAAGAAAATTCAGATATTTAAAATCCAGAATTTCAACAAAATTCCATCGTTTCCTATTTATTGTTTATTTTTTTCATCATTTTTGGCATTTTTTTTTTCTATTTCACCTATCTAAACTCGTGAAAAAATTATGGAAATTTTTGTAGTATTTTATTCGAAGGAATAGAGATTTTATCAACGAATTTTGGAAATTTCTAAAAGTTCTTTTACAAAAATATAGATATCTGAAATATTTTTGTTTTCAAAACTCTGCGGTTTACTATTTGTTTTTTTATTTTTTTATTATTTTTGACATTTTCTTTTTAATTTCGTCTATCTGTACTTGTCAAAAAATTCTGGAAATTTTTATGTTTTTTGTTATTTTATGGATTAGTGATTTTATCAAAGATTTTTGGAAAATCATGGAACATTTTCCTAAAAAATATAGACATTTGAAATCCAAAATTCTTCATAAATTCCATTATTTACTATTTGTTTTTATTTTATTTTTTTAGAGTTTTTGACGTCTTTTTTTTTCATATTTCACCTAATCAAACTTGTCAAAAAGTTCTAAAAATTTTTGTGGTTCTTTATTATACGGATTACAGATTTTATTAGAGAATTGTCGAAAATTCTAGAATTTTGATTAAGAAAAATAGAGATATTGTAAATAGAAAAAATTTTCAGAATTCAATTGGTTACTATTTGCGTTTTTAATTTTTTAGTATTTTTGACATCTTTTTTTCTATTTTAACTGCCTACGGTTTTCAAAAAATTCTTAAAATTTTTGTGTTGTTTTATTTTCTGGACCTGAGATTATATTAAAAAAATTCCGCTAAACTATGGTTTATTTTTTTAAGAAAATTCAGATATTTGAAATCCAAAATTTCAACAAAATTCCATCGTTTCCTATTTATTTTTTAATTTTTTTATCATTTTTGGCATTTTTTTTTCTATTTCACCTATTCAAACTTGTCAAAAAATTATGGAAATTTTTGTAGAATCTAGTCAAAGGAATAGAGATTTTATCAACGACTTTTGAAAGTTTCTAAAAGTTCTTTTACAATAATATAGATATGTGAAATGTTTTTTTTTTTAAATTCCGCGGTCTACTATTTGTTTTTTATTTTTTTTATTATTTTTGACATTTTCTTTTCAATTTCGTCCATCCGTACTTGTAAAAAAATTCTCGAAATTTTTATGTTTTTTTTATTTTATGGATTAGAGATTTTATCAAAGATTTTGGAAAATCATGGAACATTTTTCTAAAAAATATAGACATTTGAAATCCAAAATTATTCATAAATTTCATTATTTACTATTTGTTTTTTTTTAGCATTTTTGACGTCTTTATTTCCTATTTCACCTAATCAAACTTGTCAAAAAATTCTAAATATTTTTATCGTGCTTTATTATATGGATTATAGATTTTATTAGAGAATTCTGGAAAATTCTTGAATTTTGATTAAGAAAAATAGAGATATTGTAAGTACAAAACATTTTCAGAATTCTATCGTTTACTATTTGCTTTTTAATTTTTTAATATTTTTGACATTTTTTTTCTATTTGACCTGTCTATGGTTTTCAAAAAATTCTTAAAATTTTTGTGTTTCTTATTTGTATGGATCCGAGATTTTATCAAAAAATTCTGCAAAATTATGCTTTATCTTTCAAAAAGAAATTGAGATATTTGAAATCCAAAATTTTAAAAAAAATCCATCGTTTACTATTTCTTTTTTATTTTTTTAGCATTTTTGGCATATTTTTTCTATTTAAGTTAGCCAAACTTATCAAAAAGTTTTGGAATTTTTTGTAGTATTTTATTGGAAGGCTTAGAGATTTTATCAACGAATTCTGGAAATTTCGAAAAGTTCTTTTAAAATAATATAGATCTATGAATTTTTTTTTCAAAATTCCGCGGTTTACTATTTGTTTTTTTATTTTTGACATTTTATTTTCAATTTCGTTTATCTGTACTGGTCAAAAAATTCTAGAAATTTTAATATGTTTTTATTTTATGGATGAGAGATTTTATCAAAGAATTTTAGAAAATCATGGATTACTTTTTTAAAAAATATAGACATTTGAAATCCAAAATTCTTCATAAATTTCATGGTTTTTTATTTGTTTTTTTTTTTTTACATTTTGGATGACTTTCTTTCCTATTTCACCTATCCAAACTTGTCCAAAAATTCTAAACATCTTTGTGGTGCTTTATTATACGGATTATGGATTTTATCATATAATTCTAGAAAATTCTTCAATTTTGAGTAAGAAAAATAGAGATATTTTAAATACAAAACATTTTCAGAATTCCATCGTTTACTATTTGCTTTTTAATTTTTTAGTGTTTTTGACATCTTTTTATCTATTTTACCTGTCAATAATGGTTTTCAAAAAATTCTCAAAATTTTTGTGTTGTTTTATTGTATGGATCCGAGATTTTATCAAAAAAATTATGCGAAACTATGGTTTTTTTTTAAAAAAAATTGTGATATCTGAAATCCAAAATTTCAACAAAATTCCATCGTTTACTATTTTTTTTTTCTTTTTTAGTATTATGGAATTTTTTATAGTGTTTTACTGGAAAAGGTTAGAGATTTTACCAACGACTTCTGGAAATTTCTAAAAGTTCTTTTACAAAAATATAGATATGTGAAATAATTTTTTTTTAAATTATGCAGTTTACTATTTTTGTTTTTTTATTATTTTTGACATTTTCTTTTTAATTTCGTCTATCTGTACTTGTGAAAATATTACTGAAATTTTTATGTTTTTTTATTTTATGGATTAGATATTTTATCAAAGATTTTTGGAAAATTATGGAACATTTTTCTAAAAAATATAGACATTTGAAATCCAAAATTCTTCATAAATTCCATTATTTACTATTTTTTTTTTAGCATTTTTGACCTATTTTTTTCCTATTTCACCTAATCAAACTTGTCAAAAAGTTCTAAATATTTTTGTGATGCTTTATTATATAGATTATAGATTTTATCGTAGAATTCTAGAAAATTCTTGAATTTTGATTAAGAAAAATAGGGATATTGTAAAGACAAAACTTTTTCAGAATTCCATCGTTTACTATTTGCTTTTTAATTTTTTAGTCTTTTTGACATCTTTTTTTCTAGTTTACCTATCTATGATTTTAAAAAAATTGTAAAATTTTTGTGTTGTTTTATTGTATGGATCCGAGATTTTATCAAAAAAATTAAGATATTTGAAATCCAAAAATTTCAACAAAATTCCATCGTTTACTATTTCTTTTATATTTTTTTAGCATTTTTGGCATTTTATTTTCTATTTCACGTACCCAAACTTGTCCAAAAATTATGGAATTTTTTGTGGTGTTTTATTGGAAGGGTTAGAGATTTTACCAACAATTTCTGGAAAATCTAAAAGTTCTTTTAAAAACAATATTGACATGTGAAATATTTTTTTTTCAAAATTCTGCAGTTTACTATTTGTTTTTTTTTAAATTTTTATTATTTTTTACATTTTATTTTCAATTTCATCTATCTGTACTTGTCAAAAAATTCTAGAAATTTTTATGTTTTTTTATTTTATGGATTAGAGATTTTATCAAAGAATTTTGAAAAATCATGGAATATTTTTCTCAAAAAATATAGACATTTGAAATCCAAAATTCTTCATAAATTCCATCGTTTACAATTTGGTTTTTTTATATTTTTTTAGCATTTTGGTAATCTTCTTTTCCTATTTCACCAATCCAAACTTGTTAAAAAGATTCTAAATATTTTTGTGGTGCTTTATTGTACGGATTATAGATTTGCTCAGAGAATTTAGGAAAATTTTTGAATTTTTATTAAAAAAATAGAGATATTTTAAATACAAAACATTTTCAGAATTCCATTGTTTACTATTTGTTTTTTTAATTTTTTAGTATTTTTGAAATATTTTTTTTATTTCTTTTACTTGTCTATGGTTGTCAAAAAAATTGTGAAATTTTTGTGTTGTTTTATTGTATGGATCCGAGATTTTATCAAAAAATTCTGCAAAAATATGATTTTGTTTTCAAAAAAAATTGAGATACTTGAAATCCAAAATTTTAACAAAATTCCATCGTTTACTATGTCTCCTTTTTTTTTTTAAATTTTTGGCATTTTGTTTTCTATTTTACCTATGCAAACTTGTCCAAAAATTATGAAATTTTTTGTAGTGTTTTATTGGAAGGGGTAGAGATTTTACCAACTATTTCTGGAAAATTCTAAAAGTTCTTTTTAAAAAAATATTGATATGTGATTTTTTTTTTAAATTCTGCGGTTTACTATTTTTTTTTATTTTTGAGATTTTATTTTGAATACCGTCTATCTGTACTTGTCATAAAATCTAGAAATTTTTAAGTTTTTTTATTTAATGGATTAGAGATTTTATCAAAGAATTTTTGAAAATCATGGGATATTTTTCTAAAAAATATAGACATTTCAAATTCAAAATTCTTCATAAATTCCATCGCTTACTATTTGTTTTTTTTTAGCATTTTGGTAATCTTTTTTTCCTATTTCACCTGTCCAAACTTGTCAAAAATTTCTAAACATTTTTATTGCGCTTTGTTGTATAGATTATAGATTTTATCAGAGAATTTTGGAAAATTCTTGACTTTTTATTAAAAAAAATAGAGATACTTTAAGTACATAGCATTTTCAGAATTCCATCGTTTACTATTTGCTTTTTTAATTTTTTAGTATTTTTTACATCTTTTTTTCTATTTTACCTGTCTATGGTTTTCAAAAAAATTGTAAAATTTTTGTGTTGTTTTATTGTGTGCATCCGGGATTTTCTCACAAAATTCTGCAAAACTATGGTTTTTTTTTCAAAAAAAATTTAGATATTTGAAATCCAAAATTTCAACAAAATTCCATCATTTACTATTTCTTTTTTATTTTTTCAGCATTTTTGGCATTTTGTTTTCTATTTATCCTATCCAAACTTGTCCAAAAATTATGGAATTTTTTGTAATGTTTTATTGGAAGGGTTAGAGATTTTACCAACGATTTATGGAAAATTGAAAAAGTTCTTTTAAAAGAAATATTGATATGAGGAATAGTTTTTTTTTCAAAATTCTACGATTTACTATTTGTTTTTTTTTTATTTTTGACATTTTAATTTCAATTTCGTCTCTCTATACTTGTTAAAAAATTCTAGAAATTTTTATTTTTTTTTATTTTATAGATTAGAGATTTTATCAAAGAATTTTAGAAAATCGTGGAATATTTTTCTAAAAAATATAGACATTTTAAATCCAAAATTCTTCATAAATTCCATCGTTTACTATTTATTTATTTATTTTTATCATTTTGGTAATCTTTTTGTCCTATTTCACCTATCCTAACTTGTCAAAAAAATTCTAAACATTTTTATGGTGCTTTATTGTGCGGATTATAGATTTGATCGGAAAATTCTTGAATTTTTATTAAAAAAAATAGAGATACTTTAAATACAAAACATTTTCAGAATTGCATCGTTTACTATTTGCTTTTCTAATTTTTTAGTATTTCTGACATCTTTTTTTTTATTATTTTACCTGTCTATGGTTTTCAAAAAAATTGTAAAATTTTTGTGTTGTTTTATTGTGTGGATCCGAGAATTTATCAAAAAATTATGCAAAACTATAATTTTTTTTTCAAAAAAAATCGAGATATTTGAAATCCAAAATTTCAACAAAATTCCATCGCTTACTACTTTTTTTTCTCAGCATTTTTCGTATTTTGTTTTCTATTTCACCTTTGCAAACTTGTCCAAAAATTATGAAATTTTTTGTAGTGTTTTATTGGAAGGGTTAAAGATTTTACCAACGATTTCTGGAAAATTCTAAAAGTTCTTTTAAAAAAATATTGATATGTGAATTTTTTTTTTTCAAAATTCTGCGGTTTACTATTTCTATTTTTATCTTTTTATTATTTTTAAGATTTTATTACCAATATCGTCAATCTGTACTTGTCAAAAAATTCAAGAAATTTTTATGTATTTTTATTTTATGGATTAGAGATTTTATCAAAGAATTTTGGAAAATCATGGAATATTTTTCTAAAAAATATAGACATTTGAAATAAAAAATTCTTCATAAATTCCATCATTTACTATTTGTTTTTTTTATTCTTTTAGCATTTTGGTAATCTTTCTTTCCTATTTCACCTATCCAAACTTGTCAAAAATTTCTAAACATTTTTGTGGTGCTTTATTGTACGGATTATAGATTTTACCAGAGAATTCTGGAAAATTCTTGAAGTTTATTAAAAAAAATAGAGATACTTTAAATACAAAACATTTTCAGAATTCCATCATTTACTATTTGTTTTTTTAATTTTTTAGTATTTTTGATATCTTTTTTTCTATTTTACCTGTCTATGGTTTTCAAAAAAATTTTAAAATTTTTGTCTTGTTTTATTGTATGGATCCGAGATTTTATCAAAAAATTCTGCAAAACTATGCTTTTTTTTCAAAAAAAAAAATTGAGATATTTAAAATCCAAAATTTCAACAAAATTCTATCGTTTATTAATTTTTTTTTAGTTTTTTTAGCATTTTTGGCATTTTTTTTCTATTTCACTTATCCAAACTTGTCTAAAAATTATGGAATTTTTTATAGTGTTTTATTGGAAGGGTTAGAGATTTTACCAACGATTTCTGGAAAATTCTAAAAGTTCTTTTAAGAAAAATATTGATATGTGAATTTTTTTTTCAAAATTTTGTGGTTTACTATTTGTTTTTATAGTTTTTTTTATTATTTTTGACATTTTATTTTCAAGTTCGTCTATCTGTACTTGTCAAAAAAATCTGGAAGTTTTAATGTTTTTTTATTTTATGGATTAGAGATTTTATCAAAGAATTTTGGAAAATCATGGAATATTTTTCTAAAAAATATAGACATTTGAAATCCAAAATTCTTCATAAATTCCATCGTTTGCTATTTGTTTTTCTTTATTATTTTTTTAGTATTTTGGTAATCTTTTTTTCCTATTTCACCTATCCAAACTTGTCAAAAAATTCTAAAGATTTTTGTGGTTCTTTATTGTACAGATTATAGATTTTATCAGAGAATTCTGGAAAATTCTTGAATTTTTATTAAAAAAAATAGAGATACTTTAAATACAAAATATTTTCAGAATTCCATAATTTACTATTTGCTTTTTTAATTTTTTAGTATTTTTGACATCTTTTTTTCTATTTTACCTATCTATGGTTTTCAAAAAAAATTTAAAATTTTTGTGTTGTTTTATTTGGTGGATCCGAGATTTTATGAAAAAATTCTGCAAAACTATGGTTTTTTTTTCAAAAAAAATTGATATATTTGAAATCCAAAATTCCATCGTTTGCTATTTCTTTTTTATTTTTTTAGCATTTTTGGCATTTTGTTTTCTATTTTACCTATCCAAACTTGTCCAAAAATTGTGGAATTTTTTATAATGTTTTATTGGAAGGGTTAGAGATTTTACCAATGATTTTTGTAAAATTCTAAATGTTCTTTTAAAAAAATATTGATATGTGAATTTTTTTTCAAAATTCTGGGGTTTACTATTTCTTTTTTATTTTTTTATTATTTTTGAGATTTTATTTTCAATATCGTCAATCTGTACTTGTCAAAAAATTCTAGAAATTTTAATGTTTTTTATTTTATGGATTAGAGATTTTATCAAAGAATTTTGGAAAATCAATGAATATTTTTCTAAAAAATATAGACATTTGAAATAAAAAACTTTTCATAAATTCCATCGTTTACTATTTATTTCTTTTATTCTTTTAGCATTTTGGTAATCTTTTTTTCCTATTTCACCTATCCAAACTTGTCAAAAAATTCTAAACATTTTTGTGACGCTTTATTGTACGTATTATAGATTTTATCAGAGAATTCTGGAAAATTCTTGAATTTTTATTAAAAAAATAGAGATACTTTAAATACAAAAAATTTTCAGAATTTCATTGTTTACTATTTGCTTTTTTAATTTTTTAGTATTTTTGACATCATTTTTTTCTATTTTACCTGTTTATGGTTTTCAAAAAAATTTTAAAATTTGTGTTGTTTTATTGGGTGGATCCGAGATTTTATCAAAAAATTCTATAAAACTACATTTTTTTTAAAAAAAAATTGAGATATTTGAAATCCAAAATTTCAACAAAATTCAATCGTTTACTATTTCTTTTTAGTTTTTTTAGCATTTTTGGCATTTTGTTTTCTATTTCACCTATCCAAACTTGTCCTAAAATTATGGAATTTTTTATAGTGTTTTATTAGACGGGTTAGAGATTGCACCAACGATTTCTGAAAAATTCTAAAAGTTCTTTTAAAAAAAATATTGATATGTAAAATATATTTTTTTTTATATTCTGCGGTTCACTATTTGTTTTTTTATTTTTTGATTATTTTTGAGATTTTATTTTCAATATCGTCAATCTGTAGTTGTCCCAAAATTCTAGAAATTTTAATGTTCTTTTATTTTATGGATTAGAGATTTTATCAAAGAATTTTCGAAAATCATGGAATATTTTTCTAAAAAATATAAACATTTTAAATCCAAAATTCTTCATATATTCCATTGTTTACTATTTCTTTTCTTTATTCTTTTAGCATTTGGTAATCTTTCTTTCCTATTTCACCTATCCAAACTTGTCAAAAATATCTAAACATTTTTGTGGTGCTTTATTGTACGAATTATAGATTTTATCAGAGAATTCTGGAAAATTCTTGAATTTTTATTAAAAAAAATAGAGATACTTTAAATACAAAACATTTTCAAAATTCCATCGTTTACTATTTGTTTTTTTAATTTTTTAGTATTTTTGACATATTTTTTTTCTATTTTACCTGTCTATGGTTTTCAAAAATATTGTAAAATTTTGGTGTTGTCTTTTTGGGTGGATCCTAGATTTTATCAAAAAATTCTGCAAAACTATTGTTTTTTTTTTTCATAAAAAAATTGAGATATTTAAAATCTAAAATTTCAACAAAATTCCAAGGTTTACTATTTCTTTTTTGGTTTTTTTAGCATTTTTGGCATTTCTTTTATTTCACCTATCCAAACTTGTTGAAAAATTATGGAATTTTTTATAGTGTTTTATTGGAAGGGTTAGAGATTTTACCAACGATTTCTGGAAAATTTTAAAAGTTCGTTTAAAAAAATATTGATATGTGAATTTTTTTTTCAAAATTCTGCAGTTTACTATTTGTTTTTTTATTTTTTTATTATTTTTGACATTTTATTTTCAATTTCGTCTATCTGTACTTGTGAAAAAATTCTAGAAATTTTAATGTTTTTTTATTTTATGGATTAGAGATTTTATCAAAGAATTTTGGAAAATCATGGAATATTTTTCTAAAAAATATAGACATTTGAAATCCAAAATTCTTCATAAATTCCATTGTTTACTAATTTTTTTTTATTATGTTTTTAGCATTTTGGTAATCTTTTTTTCCTATTTCACCTATCAAAACTTGTCAAAAAATTCTAAACATTTTTGTGGTGCTTTATTGTACAGATTATAGATTTTATCAGAGAATTCTTGAAAATTCTTGAATTTTTATTAAAAAAAATAGAGTGATAGTTGTTAATTATAGGTTGGATTTAGGAAGATTTGGTTGATTTTGTTTTCAATTCTGTTTTAGTTTGAGATTTTATTTGACTAATTTGGTTTTAATTTGAGGTTTGTTAGATATTTCGTTTTTAATTAGTTTTATGTTGCAAAGAGCAGATTCTGTGGAAAATTAGTTCAAACTAAAAGAAGAAAGAGAATGGGTGCAGAATTAAAGGAAAAGGGGCGTAAGTGACTTTTCGCTAGAGCGAGAGAGATAGCCTGGGCTAAAATCCACTAAAAGTTGTTACTAATCTCAAGGGCAGCAGTTAGAGTGCAAATCATGAGATAACGACTCAAAGTAACCAACTCAAAGGGCGAACATTATAAAAGGAGGGATAGGGTAACGAAAAGGATCATCCATCACCTACCATCTCTCATTTGTGGGAACGCTCTCCTAGCCGTTGTGATCAAGATCTTTCTTTTCCTCTTCTTTTGTATTTTCATGGCTACCATGAGTAGCTAATTTTCTTCTTCTTGGGATTGAATGTAATTTCTCCACTTCAAATGTACTCTTGATATTTATTTCATATTGTTTTTATTCAATTTATCTTTGTTTAATGTTTTGAATTAAATTGTTATACTTTAAATTTCTCTTTGTGACTGAAAAGCACTTTTTGGAATTAGAACCAAACGTTAATGCATTACATTTATAATTTCAGGAATGAATTATAGAGTAATGACTGCATATAGCAACTGATCTTAAGCTAATTAAATTATTTTAACTAGACATAGAAGTTAGAAAATTTAGTTTATGAAATTCAATGCTAGAGAAATCAGGTTGAAAAGGCTTTTATTTGCGCAGATTGATAATTGGAAAAGACAATATTGAATTCAGTTAAGAGTATATGAGAATGGAGAATATTATTATTCAATCCCAAGGTTGTTATTATTATTGATTTTTCCTCTTTATTATTAATTGCGTTTCAAGTTACTTTTTATATTCAGTTACCAAAACAAATCATTGTTGTTAAATCTTTGTTCATAATACAATTGATATTGAGTCAATCTACAATTTCCGTTCCCTGAGGATACGATACTCTCTTACTCATTATATTACTTGTGGACCCAGTATACTTGCTGGAAAATCTTTAACAAGTTTTTGGCGCCATTGCCGGGGAACGGTAAAGAATTGGAAATTGAATTTTGTATCAATTGCATTGTGAATTACTGATTTTTCTTGTGATCGTAATCTCTTGTTAGACAGCAGTTGATGCGTTTGAGAAATCAAATGAAAGAAGAACATTTGTTATTTGATCCAGATATCAATAAGACGTTGAGACAGCTCAGGCAAAGAAGAAAGCGTGAGCAGAAAAGTCAGTCAAGGGACAAAACTAGTGGTGAAATCATGGCAGAAGAGGCCAATGGTCATGTCGATCCGGCTGATCCACCACCAAGAAGAGTGTTGGGTGACTATGCTTTGCAGCAAGGGCCCAGACATTTTTCCAGTATAGTTGTGCTAACATAGCTAGAGTGATTGAAATAAAGCCAGCACACTTGACGCTGGTTAGTGCTAATCAATTCACTGGAATGGAGCATGAGAATCCATATACTCATTTGTCAACATTCTATGAATTGACAGCCACCATTGGATTTGAAGATCAGGATAAGGATGCTGCTTATATGAGGTTGTTTCCTTTCTCATTAACTGGAAAGGCAAAAGAGTGGCTGAAATCACATCCAAATCAGAGCCTGACGCGCTGGAGTGATGTGGAGGAAAAGTTTTTACAAAGATTTTTCCCTCCATCCCGTTTCATAAAGGCTAGATCAGAAATCTTAAATTTCAGACAAGGATCAGATGAAGCTTTGTGTGCAGCATGGGAGAGATTCAAGGTGCTGCTTAGAAGGTGTCCAAACCACGGCTTTGAAGACATTGCACAGTTGAATATTTTCCATAATGGATTGAGGTCGGATACCAAAATGATTCTTGATGCAGCAACAGGAGGAACTATGATGGCAGTTGATGTGGAACATGCTACACGAATTATTGATGCTTTAGCCTCAACTGATTATCAAGCACAATATGATAGACAAAGTGTGCAGAAGAAAGGAGTTTGAGTTGAATAGCACTGATGCAATTCTAGCACAGAACAAAATTATAACACAGCAGATGGAAGCTTTGACTCAGCAAATGGAAAAATTGCCACAGCAGTTGCAGGCAGTTCAAGCTTCACAGGCGATTAATTGTCAAGCTCCAATATTAAGGTGTGATTTTTGTGGAGGAAACCATGTAAATGGGAATTGTTCACAGCAGACTGCAGTTGGAACAACAACTGAGGAGGTGCAGTATATGGGGAATTCTGGCAGGCAGAATGGTGAACAGGGTAGTTTTCCAAACAATGCCCCTCAAGGATGGAGAAATCCACCAAACCAGCCATGGGGATGGAAGCAAGACACAGGAAATTCTGGTAGGCAGCTAATGTTTCAGCAGCAGCAGCCTACATTATATGAGCGAACTAGCAACCTGGAAGAAACTTTGGAGAAGTTTATGCAAACTTCTCTGACAAATTAGAAAAATCAGGAGGCATCTTTGAGGAATTTGGAGACGCAGGTAGGACAATTGGCTAAGCAGCTAGCAGAGCAGCAAGGTGGACAGTTTTCCGCCAACACTCAACCCAATCCAAAGGAGCAGTGCAAGGCTATCACCATTCGCTGTGGAAAGCAGGTTGGTTCTGACATAAATAAAGAGACTGTTGAAAGTAAACAATCAGTAGTCAGGAATGGTGAAGACAGAGTAGAGGAGGATAGTCAACCAGAGTTGGCTACAGAGAAAGAGAGTGCAGAGGTCAGAGCACAGGACGAGAAAACATCTGATAGAAGCCAGGATTGGAGGAAGGTCCAAGAGGGTGTACCCTTGAAACATGTGCCGTATCCACATGCACCTTCCAGACGAGAAGTTGAGCGCCAATTTATCAGATTCACTGAAATCTTGAAAAATTTGCAGATTAACATACCTTTCACAGAGGCAATGCAGCAGATGCCTACATATGCACGTTTCTTGAAGGAATTGTTAACTAAGAAGAGAAAATTCCCAAAGGAAGGAAGAGTGGAATTAGAGGCAGGCTGTAGTGCAATCATTCAGAAGGCAATTCCACAAAAATCTTGTGATCCTGGGAGCTTTACATTACCAATCACTGTAGGTAATCTGTATGTGGGGAAGGCACTGTTGGATTTAGGTGCAAGCATTAGCTTAATTCCCTTGTCCATGCTGAAAAGAATAGGAGAGGTAGAGGTCAGGCCCACACGTATAACGTTGCAATTGGCAGATCGATCTATCAAACAACCATATGGCATTGTTGAGGATCTAATGGTTAAGGTGGATAAATTCCTTTTTCCTGTAGACTTTGTTGTGATGGATATTGAGGAGGATGTGGATGTTCCCTTGATTATAGGAAGACCCTTCATGAAAACAACAAAAGTAATCATAGATGTGGACAAAGGGAAGTTGAAAATATGTGTTGCTGATGAGGAAATAAGCTTCAATGTGTTTGAGGCTATGAAACATCCCAATGACAAAAAGGATTGTTTTAGGCTTGATGTGTTGGATGAAGAATACAGGCTGGTGCAAAAAGGCTTAGGCAATCCAAACACGCTTCTGCAAGTTATCACGAAACCTGTAGAAGAGTTAGTTGAATTGGGAGATACAGAGGCTTTAGCCTTAGCTACTGATTTAGACCGAGCTGAGGAATTTCTGCAGAAGACAGGAATCAAAGAGAAACTGGTAACTAGTAATTCTATTATAGAGGAGACACCAGAATTAAAGGTGTTACCACCACACCTTAAATATAGTTTCCTTGGAGGAGATTTGAAGAAACCAGTAATCTTAAGCAGTTTGTTAACTGCTGAAGAAGAGGGAAGACTGATAGAGGTACTGAAACTCAATCAAGGAGCTATTGGATGACAATTATCAGACCTGAAGGGAATCAGTCCAGCATACTGTATGCATCGAATTCATATGGAAGCAGATTTTAAACCTATTGCACAACCTCAGAGGAGGTTGAATCCAGCAATGAAATAAGTAGTGAAGAAAGAGGTGCAGAAGTTGTTGGAAGCTGGGATGATTTATCCTATTTCAGACAGTGCTTGGGTGAGTCCAGTTCAAATGGTTCCCAAGAAAAGTTGTGTGACTGTCATTCATAATGAGAAGAATGAATTAATTCCTACTAGAACAGTCACGGGTTGGAGGATGTGCATTGATTATAGGAAGCTGAATCAAGCAACCAGGAAGGATCATTTTCCTCTCCCTTTCATGGATCAGATGTTAGAAAGATTGGTAGGGAAGGCTTATTATTGTTTTCTGGATGGCTATTCAGGTTACAATCAGATTACAATAGATCCACAAGACCAAGAGAAGACAGCTTTTACATGCCCTTTTGGTATTTTCGCCTACCGAAAGATGCCATTTGGATTATGTAATGCACTAGCTACTTTCCAAAGGTGTATGTTGGCCATTTTTGCAGATTTGATAGAGAATTGCATAGAAGTTTTTATGGACGACTTTTCAGTTTTTGGATCTTCATTCAATGCATGTTTGGAGAATCTAAATTTGGTGTTGCGAAGGTGTGTGGAAACCAATCTGGTGCTGAATTGGAAGAAATGCCATTTTATAGTCACAAAAGGTATTGTTTTAGGCCACAAAATTTCTGAACGTGGGATAGAGGTGGACAAAGCAAAGGTTGAGATCATTGAGAAGCTGCCTCCACCTACAAATGTTAAAGGAATCAGAAGTTTTCTTGGTCATGCAGGGTTCTATAGGCGATTCATAAAGGATTTTTCAAAGATTGCAAAGCCTTTGTGTAATCTACTAAATAAAGAAACAACCTTCGATTTTGATCAGGAGTGTGTGAAAGCATTTGAATGCTTAAAGGGAAAGTTGACTACTGCACCAGTGATAACTGCACCTGATTGGAGTATAGGTTTTGAGATGATGTGTGATGCTAGTGATTATGCAGTAGGAGCTGTTCTGGGGCAGAGGAAGGAAAAACTGTTTTATGTTATCCACTATGCAAGCAAGGTTCTCAATGATGCTCAGATTAATTACATTACAACTGAGAAGGAGTTGTTAGCAATTGTTTATGCTTTGGAGAAGTTTAGAGCTTATCTTATAGGCTCTGAAGTGATAATTTACACTGATCATGCTGCTATCAGGTACTTGCTGACCAAGCCAGATTCAAAGCCCAGGCTAATTCGCTGGATGTTGCTACTCCAGGAATTTGATCTGGAAATTAAAGATAAGAAAGGAAGCGAGAATCATGTAGCTGATCATCTATCCAGATTGACCAATGAAGAGGTTACTACTAGGGAATCTGAAGTTTTGGATGAATTCCCTGATGAGAAATTACTAGTAGTGCAAGAAAGGCCATGGTTTGCTGATATGGCCAATTTTAAAGCTGCTGGAATTATACCAGAGACCATGGATTGGCAGTAAAGGCAAAAATTGTTAAAGGATGCAAACCAGTACATCTGGGATGATCCTTATCTGTTCAAGATAGGTGTTGACAATTTGATGAGAAGATGTGTGACTAGTAGGGAAGCTCAGAATATATTGTGGCACTGTCACAATTCTCCTTATGGGGGACACTTTAATGGGGAGCGAACTGCTGCTAAGGTGTTACAGTCAGGATTTTTCTGGCCAACATTATTCAAAGATGCTCACATGCACGTGCAGCATTGTGATAATTGCCAAAGGACAGGAACTATCTCAAAGAGACATGAGATGCCCCTAAGGAATATTCAGGAAATTGAAATATTTGACTGTTGGGGGATTGATTTCATAGGCCCCCTGCCTAGTTCATTCTCAAATGCATACATTTTGTTGGCTGTGGAATATGTCTCACGTTGGGTGGAAGCAATCCCAACTCAGAAAGCAGATGCAAAAACAGTGATCAAATTTTTGAAGAAAAATATTTTCTGCAGGTTTGGTACTCCAAGAATGGTGATCAGTGATGGAGGATCTCATTTTTGTAATGCAGAATTGAGGAAGGCATTTGCATATTTTGGGTTGAAGCACAGGATAACTACAGCCTATCATCCCCAAACTAATGGACAGGCAGAGGTGTCTAATAGAGAAGTGTCAACACCCAATTTCGTCCGGGCAGGCAAATTATTTCATATTATAAAACAATACAAAAATTAAAATAAGAGGGTGTGTTATCTAGTTTTATTATATTATTGTCATTTAAATAATAAAAAAAAGAGAGACTTTGGTTCCATTATATTCAATAAATAAGGTTTTAAAATAAAATTCATAAAAAGAAATAGTAAGGGAAGTCAGTTTATTAAAAAAATTGTTAAAAATAATAGTAATAATAGTAATTAAAAATATGTTAAATTTTTCCATTAAAGGAAAACTAAAAAATATGGTAATTAAAAGATAATAATTAAAAAATATTAATAATTAAAAAAAACGAAAATAATAAATAACAAATAAATAAATATTAAATAATTAATGATTAAATAATAAAAACAAAATAAAAATAAATATATATTAGAAAAGTAAA
>Ga0209489_105747_pt1:0-20000 | contig 21011 bp, 10 predicted proteins | sample SiratrowhiteBW_FD_187527 | JGI IMG/M metagenome (GOLD analysis project Ga0209489, IMG submission 187527) | Root nodule microbial communities of legume samples collected from California, USA - Siratro white BW (SPAdes) (version 2) | ecosystem: Host-associated > Plants > Roots > Nodule...
GTAATTTTCTGAAAACAAAAAAGAAAGAAATGGCGGCTAGTCAAATGGGTTAGTTGTGGTGTTACTTGTTACTGCACTTGTTGCTGTTGTTGTTTATTCCACAGCATAATTGTTCTAGTATGAAAAAAATTGTTGGTATTTGTGCATGATGAAATGGAATACTAGATGGTATTGTTAATTGGAGTGGCCACAACATGATGTCAAGAAAGAGACAATGCAAAAATCCAAACAATGCTTCACCTAATCTTAGTATGTGATTCACTTTTATCAATAATATAGAAATATCCTGAATGCAAATAATCAATTCAAATAAAAACTAATATGAATTCGAAAACAGAAAAATAAATCAATATTAATAATTAACGTAGAAAAAACTTTTCAAATCTTTCAACATAGATTAAAAAATCCACAAAACGATAAATACTTCAATAATACCAAATCAAAAGTATAATGAGTTTCACAAAAACTAATTACAGAGCATGTTAATGCAATCCTTCCTAATCCTTAAATGGTCACAAAAAATGTCTCCAGATATCAATAAATTGAAATTTAATAAAGAAGAGTTTCACAATCTTAACACTAGAAAAATAGCCACTATTCACGAATTTTCTGAAAACAAACTAGTGCTCTAATCTCAAATCCGACCGTCCAAAACAACTAACTATGAGTGGTAAAACTCCAATAAAAATTTCAGAGCAATTGGAGAAGATTTTACCGTTGGATTTTTGAAACAACCAAGGCTGATGGTAAGAGAAAATTTTTGCGGACGACAGCTCTTCACAAAATTCTTGATACTCTTATAGACCTCCAGTAGACAATCCCACCGTCCAGATTGAAGAAATATGAGTGAGGAATCTTCAATAAAAATTGCAGCTCGATTAGATAAGATTTCAACCGTTGGATCTTCAAAACAACCAACACGGGTTGCTATAGAAAGTAGCTGTGAATTGTATTTACCTCTCTCTCTTTTCTTCAAAGCCGTTGCTCACACACTTCTCTCCACACATATCAATGCTTTCACGGTTTCACATACAGTTATGCACACTTAAGATTAGCCTTTTCACCCTAATTATAATGATGCATTATATTTATTATATTAAGTTTATCAAGTCGGACACACCAAAACATAATATTTTTATTAAATTTTTTATACCCAATTAGAACTCCAGTTTTTTCTAATCATCTTTTCTAAGAAAAGTTATCTTTAAAAAATATCTATAAATTATAATATTTAAAAAATAAAAAAATATGAATTTGTTCATAACTTAAATCAATTAAATGAATTAATAAACTAACAATTTATAAATTAATGAGTTAATGAATTAAAATTAATAAATTGTTGAAATGATAAGGAATTAATAGCGAAGTAATATGAAAATATGTACATTGTCCAAAGACAAAGGAAAACAATAATTTAAAGGGACAATAATTAAAATAGCATATAGAAATTTTGTACTTTGGTAGCTGAAGTCAATACTTAACATGTGGGTTTTAAATTACTCTGTAAAAATAATTGAGAGAGTAAGAAAGAAAAAATCCGTACAGAATGTGAGTTGTTGAATTATAAAAAATAATGTAAGCTCAAAAAATAAACACAAACCTAAACAATATTATTTTTTATGACGTTCAAATAAACATAATGGTGATCATATCTTAAAAACTTAATAAATTTATACAATTGATAATCATTATTTTACCTTTTTTATAATTATAAAACTTTATTTATCAAATAATTATATGGTTATAAAAATATTTTTTTTCCTAATCATAAATTTTTATCTAATTATTTTGCATGCACTAGTTTTTCTCTCTCTCTCTCTCTCTTAAATACTCAAGGCAAAGCTTATATATTACTGTAACAATGTTCGAAACAAATAACCCTTTTTTTTCACTTACTTAATGACATTTAGGAAAGATGCAACACATGCTTTTATGAAATGACAATATTTATAGACGTAAACTAATGTTAAGTTAGGCTAATATAATATTAAAAAATATATTTTAAGTCTAATTAGATCTGACAAAATTAATTTATTATATAAAAATTAAGTTGACTTATATGCTATAATTTAATTATATATATGTAATATATTTAAAAAGAATAAAATTGACTTTATCTGCTTGGCTGAGAAAACCTTAAACCAAGGGATCTATGTATACAAATATGATATACCACTTGGTGTTACAATCAAAGCAGGCACAGAAACAAAAATAAAATATAGAAGAAAGTCAAATTAGAATTGCATTGAAATTGATCAAACTAGATGGAAGTATAGTCAAATTGTTGTTTTACATGCAAACATTCCAAAACTAGTGTGCTTGTGATCAAAATTGTTAACTCAAGTTGTATCTCATACATTAGTGAATCTCAATTATTTCTAATGTTTGTGGACAATAATTTATTATTCTAAATAACAAACATGATATTTTTTTTTCAAGCATTATTTATTTTTAATTTTTGTAAAACAAATTAAAAATTATATCAATTCATTAAAAGTACCCACAAACAACATTTTCCTCAGGACTCTCAACACGTAAAGCGTCACTTTGATTTATCTACTGTCCCAACCATTATATTTTGAGAAATAAATACATGGTAAAAAATATTTTTAAATTTTATGTATTTTACATTAAAAATATATTATTACTGTTATTATTAATATTATTTAAAACGATTATTTAAATTTTGATGTTATATATTATTTAAATTTTAAGCTTTAAAAATATTATACTATATTATTATATTTAAAATTGTACTTTTTCAACTTTAAAAAGGTAAAATAAAAGTCTCGTTTAGAATTTGAATTAAGTATCCAAACCCTCTCTAAAATATATTCTACTTTGTTGCTGAGAAAAAAAAAAAAAAAAAAAAGCGATATTGTTGGTTGTTGCATAGTATGAATTATAATACTTAATATAGTAAAAACTTAATCTATCCATTAGTACTAAAGTTAAAATTATAAATTTGATTCTTGATAAAAATAATTATTTAAAAAAATATTGTTGTAGATAGATATCAATTGTTTCATAATATTTATTATATAGATCAAGTCATTATTAGATATTAGACCAGGTTATGTTTTTAAATATAAAAATTAGTATATTAAGTGTTACTTATAACTTTTGATTTAGTGTGAAAATTTTAAGGTAGGATCAAAAGTTGATATATGATGAAATTTTTTCTTTTTAATCCATCAATACATGTGATAAATTCACAAATGATTATCAACCTTAAAAGTAAGAAAACACAAGGGCTAATTGTTAAAAGTAGTGGCTTAAGTTTTTATTTTTTATATAGTTATTTAATTATTTTTTTATAAATTCATGAAGACTAAGTGTTCAACAAGAGATCAAATGTCTATTATTAAGAGGATTGAAATTAAAAAACAAAGAAGATATTTTACAAAAATAAAAATAAAAGAAAAGAAACATTTTATAAAGATTAGAACTAATGTTAAAATTTGAAGGGACAAAATATAAAGAAATGTTTTATGAAAAAACAAAGCCTCCTCAATTTAGATAATTACACTGATAATCTCTAAAGTTTCATAAAATTACATAAGAACTCTCCTTTCCTATGTCTACATTTTTCCATCCCTATATTTGCCTCTTATAATTATTTAAAAACATTACATTGATACTTTTTTTATATATTACATTAAATTTTAATATTTGAAAAACATCACTATCCTATTAGAGAAACTAATGTAAATGTTAGATAAAACATAAACTTTTTATATAATTCTACAAAACTTTAATGTGATTAATATACTTTGTGTATTTTTTAATAGTCTAGTTTGACTGGTTTACTACGACACATAAATATAAGGCTGAATTCAACCTTCTAGCATTATTACAATCTTCTAGAAGGAGTACCACACACATGTCCTACACTAATTGTCTCAATTCATCAAAAATTTGTCCCTTCTGAATTTTTTTATGCTCAAACTGCATTTAGGAGCAGTTGTTTATTGATCAATGGTAAGTAGAGTCACTTAAAAACTATTGTTGGTCAATTCAGGCAACTTCTAATACTTCAAAGATTCAGATCATTCTCAATATAGTATATATTATGTGTCATTGTTCTTTAAAGTTTAATTTTTTCTGTATTTTTTTAAACAAGAGACGTGTAGCCTAGAAAACAAACCAATCTCATATATCAATCTTATTTGTTAGCAACTCAATGTGGTAATTGTTGTTCAAAGTTACAAACTAAAATATACAATTTAAAAAATCTTGACATGAGATATAAACATTTTCCGATCATGTTTCATCATGATGCAAATCTAAAATTCAAATTAGGTTAATTTGACTCAATCACCAAAAACATTCCACATAGCGTATTTGAGTTGGATTATGTTAATTGGATTATCTAAGGAACTCTTATAAAACAGTATAAGGTTGAACATAACAACATGTTGTGATATTAGGACAAGTGAAACAATAGCCAATGGGTCCATAAAAAGGAGAGTTACTTGCGATGATTGAATCATTTTTCTTTTGCTGCCCCTATACTATTTAAAGAATGAAGAATATGTGTTATATATAATAATTATCATGTATTTAAGGTGATGTCACCTATTAATTTTATTTTTATTTGATTAGATGTTATCATTATATTAAACTTGATGTGTCATATGAACCAGTGTTAGATTGTTATTGAGGTAACTTGCCACGAAGAGATGGCTATATTTAATAAAGAGAATGCTTGTAACATTGTTTAACATTTTTTTACACACTCTGTTTTTGACTAAAATTATTTAATTCACAAAAATTTATAAATCCTAATTTTTGTTTGATAAATCTAATTTATAATTTTGTAAATTTCAATAGTAAAAATGTACTTAAAAATATCGTAAAATGGTGTTATTATAAAAAAATTACATTTTTTAATTTCAACTCAAACATAGCTTTACAATAAGAATTGCAACATATTCGCAAGAGTCTAAGTTTCATCAAAAGAAAAGTAATAAATTTTTTATGTTTAATAATGAGATAAATGAAGCATGTACTATACGGTCGTCAGAGAACATAGGCGACAACGTTGGTTGGTATGCTGCACGACCATTAGGAAGCATGGTTGACAATATCCACTTGTTGAAACCATCTGGAAACATGGCTGATAATTGGAAGATTAGTGTATTATATGGCCATTAGAGAGCATGGCCGACAACATTCGTTAGTGCACTACACGACCATCAGAGAGCATGGCCGACAACATTTATAGGTGCACTATACGGCCATCAGGGAGCATGGCCGACAACATCCACTCGTTGAAACTCTTTATAGTCTAAAGACTAGAAGAGCTTGGAAGGCTAGTGTACTATACGGCCATCAGAGAGCATGCCCGACAACATTCGTTAGTGCATTACACCGCCATTAAAGAGCAAGGTCGACAACATTCGTATGTGCACTATACGGCCATCAGGGAGCATGACCGACAATATTCACTTGTTGAAACTCTTTGTAGTCTAAAGATTACAAGAGCTTGGAAGGCTAGTGTACGACTATCAGAAAGCATAGCCGACAACATTCGTTGGTGCACTACACGGCCATCAGGGAATACGGCGGTCTTCAAGATGACGACTTATCAGCCACACCAGCGAGCTGCTTACTACAGAACACGCATAGGCCGACAAGTATCCAGCAACCCTCAACAAATTAGTCTCCTCATCTCTCTTGCATTGGGAACTAGCACCTGACTTCTGACACAGAAACATATTCCAATGAGTGGCGCTTGCAATGGGCAACGCACTCTCTCATGAAGAAAGTAAGGTTGAGTAAATTACACGTCTTCCCTTGGCACAACAGGTAGAATAAGGGTAATATCCTCTGACAAGAGGAAGCTACACCTCTTCTTCTGGTATAATAGGCAGAAGAAGGGTAATATATCTAACAGAAGAGACTACACACCTTCCTCTGCCTAAGAAACAATCATTACACACATTGGTATAAATAGTGAACAGGAAAAGAGAGGAGGACAAGTTTTTCTATCCCATTTTTATACTATTAACATCTGAGAACTGAGTATTAGTACAAAGGACAAGTTACTTCCTTTATTCCAAGGACCAAAGATTAGGCAAAAAGACCACCTTAGTTGATATATTATAATCTTCTTCTCAACCTTAAGACTTTGTAAGAATATTTATTGTTCTCGATCTCTATACTCTATAAGAACAAGAGAGGTAAAATGATGTTATGCATATATTTGTTATATATTTGTACTTTGATGCAACCACCAACTTATCTCTTTCCTGATTTTGGTGCATTATTTGCTCCAACAAGCCAATGGACTCATTCAATTAATTAATTTGCCAAGTCCACTATGACCGACATGGCTTGTGTGTCCCCTACGGATTGAGTCTCTCTTATGTCAGTTCTTTTAATTAATTAATTGCCTAACCAAATTTTCTGAGATCAAAATAGTCATATTTCAAATAATTATTGCAATAAAAAATATCACTGACTAAAAATTTATATATAACTTTTTCAAAATTGTCTTGAAAATCTCTTACCACTACCTGTAAAGGAAAAGTAGACTAAATTACTTTTGTTTAGTAAAACTAACAAGCATTTATCTAACTATTTACCTATGTAAGTTGATATGAATCAATTGTGTATGATTACCTCTCAGTTTCTTCTTCTCCTAACATTGAGATTCATGTAAAAAGTGCTTTGTCTCTTAAGAATGTTTAATATTGGACATGTTTGCTTCTCTGAGTTAAATTTATAAAAAATATAATATTATTTTAAATTCAAAATTTTAAGATATTAACTTTTTGTTTTTTTTTAATTATTCAATTTTCTTATTTATATTCAATAATTTATATTCAATGTAAGATTTATATTCACAATTGTATACTTAACTTTTTTATACGTTTTTATTAAAACTCTCCTTTAACCTGTTAAATACTTTTGGAAGTTGGATTTGGATTATAATAGTAAATATTTTTATGAGTACTGGGTAATAAGAATAACCTTTAAATTATATCTTAGTAACTTGAATTAATACTACCATATAATTGTGAATATATTTACCTACCATTTATCCAAATATCAAATATGACTTAAGAGTGCAATGCGTATCTGGTTAATTAGTCAATGTTTTCTTGTATAAAATTTGAATGCAGATATTATTAAGTTATATACGTCCAACTTATTCAAATTTTATTTTAGTGAAATTTAAATCTATTAAAGTTTGCCTGGTATGAATTATTGAGATAATACATATAATATTGTGAGGGTTATTATGTATACAAACTTGTCAACACTTATTCATGGTTTATAGTTGTTATTGAATAGATTGGAAATTTGAGTACAACACTAACACACATAATGTGTGTATCAACTCACAAGTATAAGCATATTGGTTACGGATGGAAAAAAATTATTTAGTCAAATTCCTCTACTTTTGTATTATTTAGTTAAATTTGATTTTTATTTTATTCTATATTTTGTAAATTTTTCTATTTAAAAAAAATTGGAAACACAATCCAACTATCTTCTTTCTCTTTCTTCTTTAGAATTGACTCCTAAATTTCACTTCCAAAATGATTTTGCAATAGTCAACTATTGCATCCTTGCACCTTTGATTAACAAAACTCTTATGTTATCAAACTTGCACTTTCATTTTAAGCTAAATAAGTTGCTAGAAATTAAAGGTTGACACATGAACTCTCATTTCAGGTTATTAAAAAGTGCTTGGAAAAATGTGAAAAAAAAATATACTTCTAACAAAATTAACTCTTATGTAAGTTTTGTCTTGAATGGGAAACTTTTAATAAAAATATAATACTTTCCAGAAAATAGCCATAAAAATGATAATATGTGCAAGAATTGTGGTAGAGCCCAATGTATTATGGGCCTAAGGAACTGGCCATTGGGCTAAAGGCAGTGTTATTGCCGAACACTGATAAGACTGTTTCTTCCTCTCCACCTTTATGTTTTCTTCCTACACCCGTATTTAAAATTATCAAAATATCCTTTCGAAATTTCTCAGAAAATAAAAAAGTTAAATTTTTGATTATTTATATTGTAAATGACACAGTTTAAAATACAAAAATATGAAATATAAGTTTTATATCATAATCTAAAATACAACAACTTCTAAATCTCTTATTAGTTCCTCCAGATATTCTCAATTTATCTTTTAGTTTTATTGTTCTAAAAGCAAGTCTTGAATGAAGAGGTGTATTTATTTTTATTAAAATTAAAAAGGTAATTTTTCTTCTTATATGAATGGAGAAGGAAACGGTCCAGTTACATGAAAGGAAGAGTCAAACAGTAATGTAGATAATATACAGGGTATAAACAGTGAGTTATAAGAGAACGTTTAATTCTTTATTCAAAGTTAAGGCCATGTGAATGTAAAAATTCATATCTAAAAACTTGTATGTAAGAATCTGTTTATAAAATCTAGATGTAATTCTATAAATAAAATTTTGTATCTAATAATTTAGATGTAAATTTATATACAAAATTTATATATAACGTTGATTTTACATAAGATACGAATTTGTATATAATATTAATTTTATATATATATATATATATATATATATAATTAAATTCATATCAAAATATCTGTATAATATTGATTTTATATATAAATTTAGATCTATATGTAAAAATTTATATATAATATTTATTTTATATTTAAATTTTTATTTATATATAATTTTTATATTAATTCATAATTTTTTTTAATTAAATTAAGCTATGGGAGAATATTAAGTAACTTATACAACATTGTCATATTTTTTGTCTTTTCAAATTATATCTTCCATAACCTATGTTGTATTTTAACTTATATAATCCTTAGTAATACATAACCAAATTCTAGATTGTATGATTCTAAAAGAGTACATTACTTCATTTCAGATTAGTTAATCAGAAAGTTATCATTAACAATTATGAGACACAGGATTTTAGAAGTGTAGATCTAAAGTTATAAAACATATATTCTCAAATTATCTTGGAACTTTGAAACTTCCTTAAAAACTATGGAAGGTGAAGAGGATATTTGAATAGTGGAGAATTAATGTTAGATTTCCAACTTTTACTCAAAGGTTATTTTAGTCATTTCAGACCCTGTACGATGATGCATGTGAAAGGAAAAAACTTTCCCTCTTAACAATTTACTGAACAAGAATAAAAGTATGCAACATGAATTAGTTTTGAAAGCATTTGTTTAAAATTATTTTTTAAAAGAATATGGTTTATGGAAAAAAAGTTAATTATAAAGAATGTACGGTGTTTGAGTAAAACTATTTCTAATATTCAATAAAAAAAGAAATTTCCGGCTAAATTATTTATGACTAAATTTCTATATAATAAAATATTTCGTACCGATGGCATGATACCAGAAAAATATATAATAGAAAAGGATATGATATATTAATGTAGTAATTAAACATACTTACACCTTGTGAAGGTCATCTACTTAGCAAGGGTTAAAATGCAAATGTTTAATATTTTAATATAACTATTTAACCATGTTATTCTTTAAATGTTTAATATAATAACTTACGATAAAAAACCATTTAATTATTCATGAAACATTTTTTAAAAATTGTCTAAATATTATATGAAGCAATTATGTTAAATATTTGAACTTTGAAATTTATGGAAAAATTTATCCTATACAACTTTGAACTAATATTTATTGATGAACCTTGCACATGTACTTTTTGGCATACAAGAATTTACCATGAATCAGAACAGTGGAAGGTGTCATTCCAGGCACAGTATTTACCTCTATAATTAAAACCTACAAAATTGAAAGTTATCCAGGAATAAGATGATGAGAAGTTATTGAAACAATTCTTGAATGAAAAGACTAAATACTAAGTGATTTCTTTGATTCAGTGAATGGACGATGGTATTCTATTAGCGTAGACTCTCTCAATAGACTGCTATGCTCTTAAACAAGAATGTGCTATCAGCATACTCCCTGATCAGTATATTTTAGTTGAAAACTGGGGAAAGGTCAATAACTAAAATTTATCATATGAATATTAATGAAGCCATCTCCTAAATCCAAGAATGAATATACTTTACAATCGCACACACATATATTTGATTTTATTTAACTCGAAACATAGTAACTGAAAAACCTTTGATTCTGGCAACTTTGAAGTGCATGTTTTTCTTCAAATAAATCTTAAACTTCACAACTCCAATGTTGGAGTACAAGGCCACTAATTTCTATTTTTATGCTCTAGTTTCAAAACTCTTGTAATTATTCTTCTATAAAACAATGATTAATTTAAATTCGACATCATTCTATGATATGGAGACCAATCTTGGAACTTCTCCTCTAGTGACAAAATATCACCAGATTCCTTGACAGTTACACCAGGACTTAGCGAGTGCATTGATCCACGTTTTCCTATGACGCCAACTGTTATTTCCCTTTCCACGTAAAGGTCACTATCAGTGGCATTTTCAAATTTGGTTGTCACAATTATTTCATCTGTCTCAATGAAAGGTTCAAAGATTAAGTGCTCTGGAAGAGGGTTTGGCATTTCAATCATCATGTGCCTGTACATTTAATCAAATGCCATAACATAGTCATCAGTATCATTTTTTAGCAAATGCATTTTTTCCCTGTCTCTCTCATATACATAATTATTTCAATTTTGGACACCGAGTCCTAAACTGGAATTTTGGACAGCTTCCTTCATCCGATGACTCCACACAAAATACAATCGAAATAATTAAAGAAGTACATAAATTCCAGGCCTCAATAAATGTTATTCTGAATCATTTATGTTACTTACAATTTTTAGAGTACAAATCCACATCTATCTAGAGATTTGATAGGAAACAGTGTACAACTTTCCTAAGACACGCCTTATTTCAATTTACAGAAAGGCTCGACCCGTGACAGATTCAGTCTCTCCCAAAGCGACGAGCAATGCCTCTTTGCGAATCTCACGCGCTTCTCAACCAGCTCATACACAACCTCAAATCCTTGCTGCTGGTAATTCCTGAGTGTTTCATCTGGTCTGAGAACAGCAAAAGCTTTAAGCCTCCCGTTTTAGTTGTCATTGTTATCCTTCGACACTTGCTGCTCTGTGTGGGACTAACATTTGTATGAGACAGGTAAATTTTATTTGACTGATTTTGTTGTGTTAAAGTTTTTAAACACCATCAAACACCTCCCCCGCACCTTCACAGCAGCCATTCAAACCTCTAAACACCATCACAACCGCCGCCAACCTACCGCCGTCGAAACCCTTTTGACCTGTGCACCCCATAAACCAAGTCCCGCTATGGCCAAGAAGTTACACCTCCACTCTAGTCGTCACCACCGTCTCAACCCTTTCCCACCACTCTAGACATGGCAAAGCACTTGTCAAGTTTGAAAATGGAGGTCATTAAATTAAGTCTGATTAACCTTATTAAGCGCATTTTGTTTAATTATTTATTCAACTTCAAGCTTACTTCTCCCTAATATCTTTTATTTATTACTTTTCAAGGTTTAATATGGCTTTTTTACGGGTTTAAGTTTTAATTTGACCTAAAGATGTATTCAAATGTTTATTTTATGATGGATTAGCTGTACAAATTTTACTTTTTAGTCTGTATATATATTTAAAAATAATTTTTAAATCTGTATATAAAATTAGTTGCTTTTTTAATTCTTGTTATTGAAATGAAATTAAGACACGTTTGGCATGTTAGAAAAATTTCATGCCTAGAATATTCTGAGAGCGGTGAATTAGGTTGCTAAATTTTGCTACTGATATTCACATAAAGTTTCTTGAAACCAAATAGAAATATGTTATTTTTATCAAAATTTTAACCTATTATCATATTAAACTATTTAATACAAGTAATATAATATTTTTTGAAAAATTTATTTTAACTAGGAAAAGTTGGAATTTTATCTTTATCATAAAAATATTTTTGTACAAAACTTGGTTAAAAATCATTCATCCAAAAACCTGATTTCTTGAGAGTATTTTTTTTTAAACATCCAGAAAACTAAATTGATCGTCTACAAATAGTTTCCTTAATACTATTAGTAGATATTGACGTGGTTGAGTTATGTGGACATTAATTAGTTTTACAGTTAGTTCCTATTGTGCAATAAATTTTTATACCAACTCTTTCAAATCCATTTTGGTCTCTAATGTTAAAAGAAAAAAACAACACTTAACACCTAACACCATGTGACACTGATGTTAATTGTAATATAAAATACAAAACTACTAATTTTAGTTTCTATATGAGAATTATTTTTAGAATAATGTTATTTTGATATGGTTGGGTCTTAATTCTTATTTGACATTGAGGTATTTTTGTCAAAGCATCTTACGTGACAGAGTTATTTTTGGTAGCATGAGTTGTACGGGCAAATTTGGTTTTTGTTTCTGAAACCTGAAAATGCAAGTTTGGCACTCATTCATTCCATTCTCTGCACTCCTATCACTCTCTCGCTCTCTCTGCTTATGCTCTCGTCTCCACTTCCGTCTTCATTCTCCTTTTCGTCTCCCTTGCTTCTGTCTCCTCTGTATTTTCGTTTTGTCTGCTCTGGTCTTTTCTATGGGTGTTTTTCTTTCGTTTTCCATCAAAAGTTGTTAAAGGTGAATATTTTATGAGGTTTTCATGGAAAAGAATTGTTTTTCATCGTTTAAATGTTCGTCTTGTATGATTTTCGTATGGGTTTAGGTTTAAAGGTTGTTCTTTTATGAGGTTTTTAATGAAAAGGGAATATCTTTATTTGGTTTCACGGTTTAGGATTTTGAGAAAAACTTTTATTTGTATGATTTTTGTTAAGAGTTTAAGGTTTTGAGAAAGACCGGATGTGTTGTGTGTTGGGAGAAAAATGACAATAAGTACTGGGCTGATGATTGATTGGGTTTGGAAACACATGTAGGCATCAACCCAACGGTTACTCATGGCTTAACGAGAGGACACCTCAGTTGTAGTTTTGGCGACTGATATCAAACCTCTTTGTAAGGATCATTTCTTTCAAAGGAAGTTGTCATGAGGATTAATCACGCTTTCATTGACCACATGATGTTCATTTTAATGACCTCTGTGTCTTAAAAGTGGTTTTTTGACTTCCATCAACCCAATGGTTACTCATGGCTTAACGAGACACTTCAATTGTAGTTTTGGTGACGGATATCAAACCTCTTCATAAAGACCATTTTTTCAAAGGAAGTTGTCATGAGGATTAATCACGCTTTCATTGACTATATCATGTCATTTTAATTACCTCTCTGCCTTAATACTGGTTTTTTGGCTTCCATTAATCCAATGGTTACCTATGGCTTAACGAGGGGACACCTCAGTTGTAGTTTTGGCGACTGATATCAAACCTCTTCATAAAGACCATTTCTTTCAAATTAAGTTGTCATGAGAATTAATCACGTTTTTATTGACTACATCATGTTTATTTTAATGACTTTTATGCCTTAATACTAATTTTTCACATTACATCGCCGCAATGGTTACCCATGGCTTAACGAGAGGATACCTTAGTTGTAGTTTTAGCGACTGCACTCAAAATAATCATATTACAGTATTTCATATTAACAACAATAATTGTAACAATATTTACAATACTACATGTTAACAACAAATGCTAAAATAATACAGTTTTGTACAAGCAATTACAACAATTATGTACTACTGTGGTAAGGAATAATAGACGGTTATAAACATAAACTGATCAAATTAACAATAGATAACACAGTTTGGCGTTTGTAATTATCCTCATAGACAACCCATTGTTACACAAGCTGCTGCCGAAAACTGTGAAGATCAGACTGCAAATAATCATGATCAACCAAATTAAAATGTGACAAACTCAACCAAAAATACAGATAACCATAAAAGTATAACTAAGCTATTACAAACCGTGGAGTATATAGACATATTTTTCTACCAACAACCACCAACAACACTATAAAATGACCATTAAAAACATATTTTCCCTTTCTAGCCATCAATGTTCAAACACCAAAGCAAAACATCCAAGTTCAATCAAATGACCATTACCACAAATGAACCTGTGTGTATTAATAATGGTTCTAACTCTGATTAATTAGCGGTTACCCCTTCTTTAACGAAGGGGCACCTTAATGCATGTTTTGGCGACTCAACACACATGTGTTTATCACTTGCCAAAACAAACAGATTCAAACATTACAAAACTAAAACCCTTCCAAAAAATATTCTTTTTCCACCAACAACCAAGAAGAACACTGTAAATCACATAAAAGACCAAACTTTACTTCAACCACCAACGAAAATCAAACGCAAATGCAAAAACCTTTTCTATTCCAGCAACGACCAAGAACAAAACTGTTAAACGACCAAAAAGACTTCCTTTTCCATAAAAAAACACATAAAAATTCTTCAAACTTTACACGGAAATCAAATGACAAATAAAAAAAACATTATTTTCTATCAAAAATCACTTAAAAGAGCAACCTTTACTTTCTTTTCTAACATAAATAACATAAAAAAACCAACATTTAGCTTATACCAAAGATGAACCGTTGAGGTGGACAAACCTTTAACAAGAGAGCGTAGAGAGCGAGAGAGCTTTAGATAAGTGCGAGAGAGCCAAAGAGCGTAGCGAGAGCGAGAAAGCGAGAGAACGCAGAGAGAGTCAGAAAGTGAGAGAGTGAAAGAGTTAGAGTACTTTGGGTGCGAATGGCTTTTGGGTTGCCTTTAATGGCTTTACATACTAGCTTAAAAAACTAATATTTTTGCCACATCAGCAATGTTAGGCCATGGACCAGTGTCAAAATAACATTACTTTTATTTTTAACTATTTTAGTGTTTGTAGTCTTTTCTTTTTCATCGTTAACACTTCCTGCCTCTTTTATTTAGTGGATTTGTTTCTTTTATATTATCTTATTATATATAGAAATCTCCCGCAAGGTAGCAAGATTTGGCGTGAGTCAAGCTACGACTTCTGGAAGGGCGAAAGCTCCTCCTCCGTCGCCTCTATTGACCGAGTTTTGATTTTCAACAAACAGAGGACTCGTCGTTGCACCTAATAGGGCGGATCCTCCACAAGTAGCGGGCCTCCGACGAGATCCAGCTGAACATGGATTTGGAAATGGAGGAGCTCCAGTGCTAAGCCGACGAGGGAAGGTTGACGTCGGTGGAGGAGTCTTCAGTGAACTATCACATTTCCAGGGAGCTGAAGGTCTCCTTTGATGAACCCATTCTGAATTTGAATCTCCTCGAACTGTAAAAAGAGGCCTTGAGAAGAAGGCCCAGTAAGGAATTGTCGACGATCACGGACTTCCAACGCCCTCCACAGCCGTCGTACCACGACTGTTGCTGCTCGTCTTTGTCGTCTCCCGTCAGCGATGGCGAGGCACTTCGGTGCACCTCAAATGCTTCCTTTGAGAGAAAACTATCCATATAGAGAAAATTTGCGTTGTTAAAGGTGAAAACGAGATCCAGGTTGACGGGCCAGCCAGATAAACTCGACAGAAAATCGAGGCGGGTTATGAAATCGGCTCAGCTCCTTTCCGGGTTTTTAGGGAAGAAACCTGACAAGGAGGACGACGATTCATTTTTGGAAGATGATCTTCCTGATGAGTTTAAGAAGACTCATTTCAGCTGCTGGATTGTTCTGGAGTGGTTGAGTTTGGTTTTGATCGTTGGGTTGTTGATAACCACCCTCTGCATTCCCTTTCTGAGGGAGAAGGATCTGTGGCAACTTTGGTTGGGGAAATGGAAGGTTATGGTTCTGGTTTTGATCTGTGGAAGATTGGTGTCTATTTGGGTTATTAGAATTGTTGTGTTCTGTATTGAGAGAAACGTCCTCTTGAGGAAGGTGTTGTATTTTGTGCACAGTGTGAAGAAGGCGGTTCAGAAATGTGTCTGGTTTGGGCTTGTTTTGATTGCATGACATTTGCTGTTTGACAAAAGGGTGAAAAGAGCTATCAACTGTGATTTTCTTGTTTATATTAGCAAGGTGTTGGTGTGTTTCCTTGTGGGGACTTTGGTATGGTTGCTCAAGACTCTTGTGGTTAAGGTCTTTGTCTCTTTTTTATATGTGAGTACGTACTTTGATAGGATTCAGGAGTCACTGTTGAACCAGTTTGTGATTGAAACTCTTTCGGACCTCCATTAGTGGGGCTTCAAAAGGCTGAGGAGGAGGGGGAGAGGCTTGTTGATGAGGTGCAGAAGTTGCAGAATGTTGGGGTTACCATATCCCCTGACCTCAGAGCAACTGCTTTTTCTAATATCAAGAGTGGGAGGCTGAGGAATGGAATACTCGTCACGAGCTTTAGAGAGAAGAGTGGCAAGTTTTTGTAGCCTCTTTCCAAGAGGTCTGATGATGGTAATGTCATCAACATTAATAACCTGCATAAGCTCAACCCCAACAATATGTCTGCTTGGAATATGAAAAGGTTGATGAACATGGTCCGGCATGGGGCTCTTACCACCTTGGATGAACAGAAAATTGACAGCCCAATGATGATGGGAATGCCACACAAATTAGAAGTGAAAACAAGGCAAAAGTTGTTGCTAAGAAAATATTTCAGAATGTTGCTAGGCATGGTTGCAGGTTACTTGTACTTCATTTGTTGTTTGTTGCATATATTTTTCTTTTATAATTTCAACTTTTCTGGTTTATAGATTCCTTTTCTATAAACCAGATGAAGCAAACAACAATTGAAATTATAAAAAAAATGTATGTAGCAAACAATAAATGAAGGTAAAAGTAACTTGCAACCACGACTAACAACATCCTGAAATATTTTCTTAGCATCAGCTTTTGCCTTGTTTTCACTTCTAATTTGCGTGGCATTCTCATCATTATTGGCGCTGTCAATTTTCTGTTCATCCAAGGTGGTAAGAGCCCCATGCCGGACCATGTTCATCAACCTTTTCATATTCCAAGCAGACACATTGTTGGGGTTGAGCTTATGCAGGTTATTAATGTTGATGACATTACCATCATCAAACCTCTTGGAAAGAGGCCGCGGAAACTTGCTACTTTTCCCTTTAAGGCTCTTGGCGAGCATTGCACTCCTCAAACTCACTTTTGATATTAGAAAAAGCAGTTGCTCTAAGGTCAGGGGGTATGGTAACCCAGCATTCTATAGCTTCTGCATCAAATCAGCAAGCCTCTTGTCCTTCTTCTCAGCCTTCTGAAGCCCTACCAGTAGAGATTCTGAAAGAGTTTCAATCACAAACTGGCTGAACAGTAATTCCTGAATCCTATCAAAGTATGTACCCACATATAAAAAAAAGGAAAAGACCTTGACCACAGTCTTGAGCAACCATGTCAAAGTCCTCACAAGGAAACACACCAACAACTTGTTAACATAAACAAGAAAATCACAATTGATAACTCTCTCTATCAGGAAATGCTATGCAATCAAAACGACCCCAAGCCAGACACAATTCTAAACCGCCTTCTTAACACCGTACACAAAATACAACACCCTCTTTCTCAAGAGGAAATTTCTCTCAATACAGAACACAACAATTCTAATAATCTAATCAGACACCAATCTCCCACAGATCAAAACCATAACCTCACATTTCCACAATCTAAGCTGCCACATATCCTTCTCCCTCATAAAGAGAATGCAGATGGTGGTTATCAACAATCCGATGATCAAAACCAAACCGAACCAATCCAGAACAATCTAGCAGTTGAAATGAGTCTTCTTCTTGAACTCATCAAGAAGATCCTTATCCAAAAACAGATTGTCTTCCTCTTTGTCAGGCTTCTTCCTTAAAAATCTGAAAAGGAGATGATCCGATTTCATAACCCTTCCCGATTTTATATTGGGTTCATCTGGCGGGTCCATCAACCTAGATCTCGGTTTTGGTGTTCAACACGCGGATTTTCTCTAAATGGAGCGGTTTCTCGAAGGAAGCGTTTGAGGTGCACCGAAGGACCTCACCATGCTGACAGGAGACGGCGAAGGCGAGCAGCGACGGTCGTAGGCGGCTGCAGAGGGCGTTGGAAGTCTGTGATCATCTGACATTGAAAATCTTACAATAGAAAAAATAGATAGGGTACTGAAGATTTCAAAGAAGGATCATTGGAAATCAAGGGTTGGCCAGCTTTAGCTCCTGCTTATACAATGTCAAAAGCAGCTTCGAATGCTTCACAAGGATTATGGCCAAGAAAAATCCACATTTTCTCATAAACTCTGTGTGCCCTGGCTTTGTCAAGACTGATATGAACAACAACACTGGACAATTAAGCAGTGATGAAGGTTCTGAAACTCCTGTAATGTTGGCACTGTTGCCAAATAATGCTCCTTCTGGTTGCTTCTTTTATCAGGTGAAGTAATACCCTTTTGACCATTGAATATCCGTTTATGTAGCAAATAGTTCTGAATAAGTAGATAGTCATGAAAACATTTATTTAGTTCTATCCAAAGTCTACATGAAGGCTATTTTCCGCACCAAATTTATGTAGGTTCTGTTTCTGCTAGCAACTTGCGGCATGTCTGAGGAATAAAATTTCTATGCTTCATGCTTTTCTGTGCCTTACAGTTTTCTCCGGTACACTCTAGAAAGTGAAATTAATCATGAACAACTTCTCTGCTTCGATTTTATATTAATCTATTATTCCTAAGGAACCATTTAACAGCTGATGAAGGGACTGCATTTGCTGTGAGGTGTACCATGCAACACTAGATGAAGGGATTTTATCTTGATCAATGATTATTATAGTCAAGGTCTGATTCAGGGAATCACATAAATCATAGTCATGTGCAAAACAAGTTCTCTTTCTTGATAAAATTTAAGAGTCTAATAGGTATGAATCTTTTGCACTGTAATCCAATCATTATTGTATATTTTTTTAGGATATAGTATTTGTATCTACCTTAATATATATATATATATATATATATATATATATATATATATATATATATATATATATAGTCATAAGAACTATTTACATATTTAAATTTGATTACAATGAAAATATAAATTAAAAGTTTTATTTTGAAGTTTTAAAATACTTTTAATTTATAACTATATTTAGTTTTTTTATTAACTATCATTTATTTATCCTACAAATTTTTTTATATTTTGTATTTTTAACTCTTTGAATATATGTTTAACAAGATGATATTTTCCAATCAAATAGTGATAATAATTTGTAATAATCTATCTATTTAAATATTTAAAATTATTAGAAATATAAATTAGTGCAATTAGGACTGGAATATAAACCGTGAAGCTAACTTTTCTATTTTTAATATATTTCTATCTTCTTCCAATTTTTTTTTTCTCTTCTCTCTCAACATGTTGAGTTTCAATGGTATTATTCTTCTGTCATTTAAAAAACAAACTGAAGAATATAAAATCATCCACATGCTCATCGTCTTCTCTTAATTCGTATTCCTGAAAATATGATGGTCATAATAGTTTATTTGTTCGTTAAAAGTGACGTCCTTTGATACAAAATGTTTTTTGGGAGGAGGATGGATATACTTATATTTTTTTTGTGTGATAGAGTATTCTAAGAAAATACATTTAAGTACTCTTAGATCAAATATTTTCCTTTATTATTTATTTATGAGCATAGACAAAAGAAACATAATCAAATATTCTAGAAAGAAGGTTAAGAGAATAATTTATATGCGAATAAAATGAGTGGAGTATCTCCATTAGATTTTATAAAACAATAGAAGATAACTTGTTAATTAAATAAGTCACTTTCGAATGATTTCTTACAATCCTTTTTGGAACATAATTTTGAAAGATGGTTGCTCTACTTTGTTTTAAAAGATGTCCATTATTCCGTTCAGTAACTTCACTTTGTTGAAGTGTTATATACACGAGGATTCATGAATTATCCTTTCCTTTTGAAAAAAATAAGGGGTCTAATGTATGATTAATAATTTGTAGTATTATTAGACCTAAATTTCTTAATAGCCACCCCAAATTGATTTTTAATCAGTGACACAAATTACATAACAACAAAACTAACTTAGGATTTGTTTTTAAGGAAAAAAAAACCCTTGTACAATCAT
>Ga0209489_105748_pt1 | contig 21009 bp, 20 predicted proteins | sample SiratrowhiteBW_FD_187527 | JGI IMG/M metagenome (GOLD analysis project Ga0209489, IMG submission 187527) | Root nodule microbial communities of legume samples collected from California, USA - Siratro white BW (SPAdes) (version 2) | ecosystem: Host-associated > Plants > Roots > Nodule | place...
TATATATATATATAAGTAGGTTTATATTTACATATATTATACAACAATACTTCACCTTGTTAACTAGTGTGAGTATATAGATTGCTTTTTAAGTTTTTCCAAATTTGCTTACATAATCTAGGATTATGCACATAAACTCTCTTATTCTGTTTATTGAAAACATTTTCATACTTATGCAACCTGCATCTTCTTGTCCTGGAGATAAGAACAAGCACAACAGTGCTCAAGATAAAACAAAAGGATCTAGAATATAGAGACGGATGAATGTATTATAATTTATCTCAAATGAGAATGAGTATCATATAATATAATACAATTGGAAATCTGAGAAATCACAATTTATCCTCAAAATAACATTCATTTCAACAACCACACAATAATTACATTTCATCAGCAAAAAGGGAAAATCACTTGTTAGTGGAAGAATCAGTTTGAGGCCAAACACTGATCTTCTCCTTCTCATACTTAACAAAGATAGCTCCAACGGCAGCCACAAAATAGATCTGAATCAGAATAATCGCCGGCGAGTGGTAGTTGATAACGCCCTTCCCCGTTGCCAGCTCCACCAGCAATAGCGCTGTCAAGCCCAGAATTGCAATGCGACCGTTCAACCGCTCGCTATACTGGCTGAACCCTAGCTCCACCTTCACGCCGTCAGAAACCGGCTCCTTCAGCGCCACGGGCGGCAGGAACACGCCCGACCCGGATCCGGAGCTTCCTTTCTTCGACTTTCGACTCTTTCGGATTTCTGCTTTCTTGCCGGTGCCGCTGCGGTACCGGAGGCGGAGCTGACTAATGCGGCTGTCGAAGTCATCCTCGGAGGCATCTGGTTCAGGCTCGGAGGAGTCCGAAGCAGAGGGTGGGGTTTCTGGTTCGGTGGCTCGGAGAATGAAGAGGCGCCGGGGATTGGGTTTGGAAAAGGAAGGTGGGAATGACAGTGAGAGTTTTACGTATGGGGATGCTAACATTGCCATTTTTGTCTTTCAGATCTTTCTGTGTTTCTTTCAGATAACTTATTCTTTTTTTTTTGTTTGTTTTTATTTTATGTGGTGCATTCTCACTTCATTTCTCAACCATAAAATCAACACTAATGTATATTTTAATTATTTTTACACTGGATTCGCAAATATTATTTGAACCCTTATTTGGGGTCATTTCATTTTTTTTTTTTTAAATAGCACCTCATTTGATTAAAAATTACAAGTTATTCTACCAAATTAGTTTAGAAGTTATTACCCTAAAAAAAATTTAAGTTATATCATGATCAAGTGATAATACTTTTTACATTAAATAAAATTCAATTTTATGGGCAGTGATATTTTTATAATTTTTGGTCTGCAACTTTTTTGGACTCTATGTTTTGAATTCTTTTATTATTTGAAAATATACTAAATGTTATTGTTATTATATTTTGATATAAAGAGAAGGTTTTTGTTATTTATTTATTTTTTAATTATAGAGAAAGATATTATAATTTTTTATTTAATGAGATTTTACTGCGATATAATTATAGTTTTGGTTATTTTTAATTTAGCTGAATTAATATTTTATTATTTTGGTATTTAAAAGTGTTTTGACTTGTTGAAATTTTAAGTTTGACTTGTTATTTAAAAGTGCTTTATCTTCAAAGAGAAGATATAATTTCTTGAATAAAGATTTTAAAGAATAAGAAGAAAACTTGGTTCCAACTCCACAGTCTTGTATGATTTAAAACATGTACTTTTGTGATACAGAATGGTTTAAAATAGATATATTAGTTGTTTAGTCTGAAAGAGAGGGACTTTGAAGAGAACTTTGGTTGAGTTATTTTACATAATAGATATTTTGGTTACATTAGATTGAGTCGATGTACATGTTACAATAACTTTAATGAGAAGATTTTATCAATTTAATATGTAGATGATATGATGGAGGTTGAGGTGGAGATAATGAGAAATTCAATCGTGAAAGTTAGGAATTCCACAATAAGTCAAGACGTGTTCGTATTGCATTTTTTTTCTTTCTCCTTTTTTGCAACTGATGCCTTGTCTAATATGGTTGTACCTGTATTTCATTAATAGTTTTTGTCTTTGCTGACCAAAAAAGATACCAAAGGTATATATATCTCAAAATGTTTTCAAAAAACTAATCGTAAAAGGAAAACATAAAAACTATACAGAAAGTGGAGTTGCCCAAATACTTGAATACAAGATGATGAAAGCTGGTCTATTCAAGGGCACCATCATCAGTTGCTAGATCACTGTATTGTCTCTGCTCTTTTGGACTCTCACATGCAGTGACCGGTTGCCTTTGTTTCCTTAACTTGACACCAAACAGAAAAGACTTCAAGGGTATTCTAGCACGATTTGTGGATTGTTTTGTACTTTGGTCTTGATTGTTAACCTCCATTTCTTGATTCAGTTCTTGTACCATCTTCTCAACTTCATCTTTCAATCCCTTCACAAAAAGGATACCTGCTTGCAGTTGACTACAAAACTTGTTGTTCTCCTGCTTCATGTTGAGAACCTCACCTTGAAACTTTGCAGCCTGATACCCACTTAGTTCTGCCATATTTGATTCACAATTTGGATTGGCTGCTCTTGCTATTTCATCTTGCAAGGTGCACAATGATGGGTGCCTACTTTGTAACTCTTCAAGCAGCATTTCATTGTGTTCCAGCCATAGTAGTAACTCAGTTCTTATCTCTCTCAGGTGTTTAACTATTGGTTTTATTTCAGATTGTATAATATTTGAGTTCTCTTGGGACATATTGCAGTCCCTTATGTTTGTAAGTTCACATTTTAAGTCCTGTATGGAACTTTGGAACTTCTGTATCTGGTGCACTGAGGTGCTGAACCTCAACCAGAACTCCAAGTTCTCCTCTAGCAATCTGTCAATGGCTGAACGAAATTTCTTCTCCAAGATTGAAAGTGAATGGCTCCTGTTATGACGGTTTGATGTCACCTTCACTAGTATGCCAATCTTTGTTTTTTTATCAGCATTTTGTGGGTGTTGATCTGCATCAGAAGTACTAACTCCACCTGCACCTGCGTCAGTGTTTGAAGATGGATGTTCAGGGTCCTGTGTGTCTGTTTCATGAGGTGCAATTCCAAGAAGTGCTTCTTGGGGTGTATAGTTATAATCTGGGAGAGTGGTGCGAGAACTTTCTTCAGGATTTGTTTCAGAGCAGGTCAGCTTCTGCTGTAAAATGTTTATCTCTTTTTCCTTAGTTTCAACAGTATCCTTCAATTCCCTTACCTGCAAGTATAGATATACATTCTCAGAATTGAAGGAAATGCCTACCCTAATATACAACTTCTAAACGTAAAATTTCGACCCTAATACACCCCACACACACACACACACACACATATATATATATATATAGAGAGAGAGAGAGAGAGCGAGAGAGAGAGAGAGAGAGAGAGAGAGATTACCTGAAGTGACAACTCGAAAATGCTGTCCCGATTTTTCTTCTCCACATCATTGAGTTTGCCCTTTACATCCTCGTAGTTCTTTAAAACTGAATTGAATTCCGACAGAATCTTTTCTCTGTCATCTAATCCACTTGCAAATATCTGACTCCAGTTAGGTTGATCTTTCTCACCAGTCGCCTGATCAAGTGATTCAGTGTCAAGATTACTCTTTGGCTCAGACAAATCATCCTTATTCACCGGAATTAACTCTGGAATGTCTCCACTCATTAAATCAATATTTTTCTTCAAATTGTACTTGTTATCTTCATTTCTAACATCACCAACATTCACACTATAATCTTCCTTTTCCTCCTTTGTTGTCTCAAGATCCTTCACGGTTTCTGTGTTATCACCTGGTTTTTCAGACTCTTTGAGTTCTCCATCTGGTGCACTTCTGTTTTTGTAAGGTAGCATGTTCTCTCCCTCCTCATCTAACTCCACATCGTTTATTTTTCCTGAAAGATATTGAACATCAGAACTAGCCTTAGTAAAGAGTGTTTGGAGGCTGTTGTCTCTTCTTTTGACTCTTTGATAGAGAATTTTAACTCTCCTCAACTTTTCTTCAACTTCTTCGAGCTTCTTTTTGGTTTCTTGTGAATCCTCTATCAGCATTTCCTTGTCCTCTTCCAAGCTGAGTATATTTTTTTGAAGTTCATCTGCTTCTGATCTCAGTCTCTTAACTAAGCCAGTCTGAGAAGAGACTGCAGTTTCCAGCGTAACAACCTTATTTACAAGCTCATCAATCTTCTCAGCCATTTCTGCCAAAATGAGGGAACCACCTGAATCTTTATCAAGCTTTTCACTGATTGTGTCTCCCATCAGGTCAACTTCACACTCGTGCATTTCTTTTTCCAAGCTAGACACGTCTTCTTCTTCCATGCTTTTTGGTTCTGCTCCCTGGTCTTGTTGACTTTCATGTTTAGAAACAAACCGATCAAAAAGGATTTTAAGCTTCTCTTGAGCTTCCTTAACCATTTGATATGATTCTTTAGCCTCTTTAGATGATTGTGCCTTTACCTCTTGCAACTTAGCCAGGGTTTCTTTGCATGAATTTAGAGCAGTTGTTTCCATCAAAGCTCGTGCATCATTATCTTCTATGATGTTATTAATGCCAAACTCATCTTCCAAGCTGCAAACTCTTTTCTGCATTTCTGTAATCTTGTCTTCAATTTCCCAATACTTTTCATAGGAATGCTCATGCAAGCTCCTTACAAATTCTTTCTCAGTCTGTAGTGACAAAATTTCTTTCTGAAGCTTGTCAACTTCTGCTAGTGCTTCAGCCTTACTCAGACCTGAACTAGGAATAGTGGGAGGAGATTTTGCAGGGCTAGCAATCTTCCTAGCTGGACCCTTTGCAGACAAAAACATGGATCGGCTTCTAAAATCCTTTGGGATATTTGGAGCTTTAGGAATGCCTTCTTTTGGTGTTTGATTGTTGGGGTGTTGAGATGATAACTTTGTTCCAGGGAAACTTTCTTCACCATCATCCTCATCTATTCTATAATGGACTTGTTCTGGGAAAACACTAGCAATAGTGCGGTTGGCACTTTGGAGTTCCTTTGATATATGATCATATCTCTCAGCCAATGCTCTATATGCTCGAAACACTTCTTCTACATAATCTATCAGTTGTGGCCTTTTCCTGTAGTACATTTCTGCCCTTTGGGCAAATGACTCTCCTTCATTATGAATGATATTGAGGGTTTCAGCCACCACTTCCTCCATATCTGTTCAATTTTTGTATGCATATTGGCAAAGTTATTATTTTTCCAACTCAAATTTATTATTTTACAAAGTAATTCCATAAGAAAATTGGGTTGATTATCGTCTGTATATTTCTGCTTCTTGTTCTTCATGCCATCAATGCATATATGTATGGGGCCATTGTAGTGTTATCTTTTGTTTCACATTACAATCATTTTGCTTTATTTTTCTAAGCTTCTCAGACAATGGTGACCATATAAAAAACAGGCAAGGGTTTATATGTGGAAGGAAATGCATCATGGTTAAGCAAGCAGACAACCTTGGCATAAATCTGCATGATTTCTAAATGATTAAGGGTTTGTGAAATCCAGAGAAATGAAAATGTGAATATCATAAAATTGCCTATGAATAGAGACCTACTATTTTGTTGAACAAAAAGATAATATGTTTTGATCGAATTAATGATAGATAACTGCAAACTATATAATACTAACATAGATACATACCTTGGAGACTTTGTTCCAGCCATTTGGATTGTTTTGTCCTGATGTGGCTTGCCCACCACCATGAATATGCATTGGTTGCAGCCCTTTGCAACATTTTTATTTTGTGTAACAATCAAACACATTTAACCCATTGAGGTAACAGCTTGGTGATGAAGATAAATGAAACCAATAAGGTGGTACATAGATTAACAAATTGAGGAACACGGAATGTCTTATTTGAATAACTGCAATTTTATTAATGATGTTGGTGGTGAAAGAAATTTAGGTAAGAGAGAAACAAGACATGAAGAGGAGGATACTTCTCCACAATCATTGGTGCCTAATGTATTGGATCCTTTCAAGATCAAATTGTTTGGAGGGCTTTGTTATAATATTTTCCCCTCTCAAGGTGCTTTTAAGTGGGTACATTAGTCTCTCATGGAGCGAAATATAATTTTTAAAATAAAAAAATACAATTTCAAAAGGAGTTATAAATTATAATTTATTTTCCATGACATTTGATACAAATCATCCTTTTATTTTTCTTAATAAATATTTTTATCAAAAATAAAGACCTAACTAACAACATTAATAAATTATTTTCTCTTAATTATATAAATAGACCAACGATATGCTGGTGAATAAAATATATATATATATATATATATATATATATATATATATATATATATATATATATTTTTCTCTTTCCACAGGAAGGCAATTAATTGTTTTAAAAGAAATAAAAAATCCAAACATAAATAAACGATAATAGTTTAAGTATTTGATTCAAACGTTTGTAAAATATTAAAATAAAAGTCAGAAAAAGGTCACTTTATTTTACCGAAACATTTTTTATATTATTTTCTCAAAATATTTTTTTATACCTTTTCGTATAATTTTAAACTAGTTGTATACTTTTTTTACTAAATTTAAACTATTTTACGTTTTTCAAGATCTTTTTAAAACTATTTGTATACTTCATATTTTTTAACTAGATTTTTTAAACCTTTTTTCATATTTCTAAAATAATTAAACTTTTATAACTTTCTAAAATAATTTTATGCTTTTTTTTTTCATTTTTAAACTTTTTTATATTTTGAAAATCTTTTAATATCTTTCCATATTTTTTAATCTACTTTTTACTACACCTTCTTCATTTTTTAAAACACCTTTTGTATAGCTTGTTAAATATTCAATTTTCTAAATACAAATAATAGGCTAGTTATTGGAAATTTAATAGTGGGTTAATTATAACAACTCTATTACAAGGATTATAAGCATATTATACTAAGCATGAGTCTTGCATAGAAGATGTCCTCCCATCCTAAATCATACCAGTCAAATGTTATTTCTATTATTTTTGTTAAGTTTTAAAAGGTGGAAGCGTAAATAAAAAAGTATTAAAGTATGACTCTTATGAAATGATTGTAGTGGACCAAAAGTTACATGAAGGTCCTAAAAGTGATATGATAGATTGAGATCCACATAAATTAAAATAATTTCTCATGATTGAAGATTGAGGGAAACTTATATTAATATCAAAAGTATCTTTAAATGAATATGAGTATTTAAGACAATGGACTTAGCCTCCAAAGTTTTGGAAACAATTTAATCATTGGATAAACACATAGAAATAAATTGTTTTACTCGTTCAATTAACTTAAATTAGGTTTAATAAAAAATGTGACTAATAAAATGAATGATTAAAAACTTATAAGTGTCAAATTATTATTATCTGTCATCTCTGACAATGTTTAAAATATTAAAATACATTTTAATAAAAAGCCACTCTAATTTTACCTAAAGAATAATGTCTGATAAATATTACAATTTTAATAGATATAACACAAAATTAAGTTCCAACATATTTTTGTTTAAACAAATATTAAAATTTAAATTAGGACATTTTTATTCTTTAACTTTTGACACTAAAAAGTAATGAGAGAGAAATTGCTAGTTTTGAGATTGCTTGTATTGTTTATGTGTGTCTGATTTAATTAAATAATAATACCAAGGTTAAAATATTATTTTCATATAACATGTATGGTTAATTTTTATTTTAATACCGTAACAAAATTTCGATTGGCCTTCATAAATAATTATAATTTTATTTAATTTTACTTATATAGATTAATTAGATCATCAATTGTTGATATATATTATTATCTGAAAAATGATAATGACTACTTAATTTATTATGTTTTCATATAATAAAGAATGATTGATTTTTGTTTTTAGTATAATTGGAAAAAGGTTGTATGACAGAGGTGTACTTTAATTGGGTTTTAATCACTAATTATTGAGTTAAAGGCTTTTAAACATTGCCATGTCCAATCATATGAGGTAAATTTTTTTATACTATTTGTAACTAAATAATCTCTTTAAATATAAAAGCATTATTACATTTAATTACAATTTTAAAAGACCATTTTAGAACTCAAAATTGTTGACTAAAGATATTTATGTAAATATACATCGTTCAAAATATTGTACATCCCTTTACTTCCTTCTCCAATTTAGTATTTGTTAAATTTTGATTCACTATAAAAGAATTTTTTGACTTTAAAGGTTTTGTTTGGATTGACGAAAGGATTTAAAATAATGGATTTGAGTTAATTTAAGATGAAAATATGTGAAAATTTGAATTGTTTGAATTAAAGAAAAGATATTAAGATTTAAGTGAAAAATTTATAAAAATTTGTAAATAATGTGATAGATAGGATAGATATTTTAATATTTTTTAACATATAAAATTATAAAATTACAAATTTATTCTTATAATTAAAAATAAAATATAATTTATTTTAAAAAGTTTATAAAAATATTAAAATAGGTATTTATTTGTAAATTAAAAATTTAATTTTATAATAAAACATTATTAATTTATTAAATACAATTAGTTTTTTAAAATATGAAATTATAAAATTAGAATTTTTTTAAATCATTTCTATATTAAATTTAAGTAATATTATTATTTTATAATAAAAAATTAATATTAAATAATTCTTTTCATTTTTATTAAACTAAAATATATTTATATTATTAATAATTACTAATATTTATTTTATCAACAATATTGTTTAATATTTTTATCATAAAATTTAAATAATATTTATTATTTTTATTTTTTAATATTTATTATTATATATATATATATATTATATTATGTATAAATATATTTCTTTTATAATATATAATTAATTATATTTTATATATATAATAATTTTTTAAAGTTAACATAAATTAAAAATTATAATTAATTATGTTTTGTAGAAATTTAATACTAAATATGTTAAATTAAGGTTAGTTATGTCTCCCTTTATTTCTTTGTTTATTGCAGAGACCAAAATCTCAGCCACACTCTTGTTTTCACACTCGTAAATCACCGTAAATCTATTGAATCAAACAATCACATTCTTGGTAAACGAAACACAACAAAAGTTAGAAAAAAAAAAAAGTTTATATACTCAATTTGATCGATTATAATAAAATTTTATATCAAAAAAAGCATTTTCGTTTAAAAGAGTGTAAAGAAGTCAAGTAGTTACACACAAACAATCAACCCAACATTTTTAGTTCAACAGTAATATTTTATTAAGCATTTAATAATTTGGTTAAAAAAATTGGAGAGAAAAAAAACTTGAAATAATTTTTGATAACTAAAAACTTAAAATAGAATTTTAGAATATCAAAATATAATTTAATAAATAAATTAAAGAGTAAATTTTGAAGGAGTAAGACCACTTTTACCCGGTGAAAGATCTGTCATTTTATTTAGCCAACATGTTAACAAGTCTTAGTATAACACCAACAAAATTATATTTAACATCAATCTTTACAGTTATATTTAAAATCAAAATTTACCATATTTATTATATAAAATATAATAAATTAATATATTCTTAATATTTTCTCTACGACCATATTTATTTAACGGTACAATTAACTAATATAATTAAAACAGTCCCATTCTTCTTTTTTTGGAATATTCAAAAGTAATTAGAAGTGGGAAGTGCTTTTTTGTGGGGACCAATAAATAATATGAAACACTGTTAGAGAAATACATTTCTAGAAGCCCACACTAGAAGAGTTTTACAGTTGCAAAACCCTGAAATCTGAAGTTCTGCCATGGTTTTCACAGCAACGCTGTATTCAAGCTTCACTTCACCACCTTCTTCCTCCTTTCGAAACGCGCTTTCCGCAACTCCCTCCTACTGCGCATTTCCGCCACGCAGAATCGCCACGCCGAGAATGGGACCGGCCCAGGCCCAGGCCCAGGCCCAGGCCCAGACCAAGGAGGCCAAGCTCTGGGGCGGGAGGTTCAAGGAGGGCGTAACGGACGCCGTGGAGAGGTTCACGGAGTCGATCTCCTTCGACAAGCAGCTCTACAAGCAAGACATAAAGGGGAGCAGAGCGCATGCCTCAATGCTCGCTCACCAGGTCAGTTACGAAATCGTTCACTCTTCCAATTCATCGCTCAACAAAGCAAAAACACTCACTGTTGTTTTTTTAGGGTTTGATAAGCGAGAGCGACAGAGACTCCATTATTGAAGGCTTGGAGGAAATAGAGAGGCGCATTGAGAATGGAGAGTTCAATTGGAGAGCTGACAGAGAGGACGTGCACATGAACATCGAGGCTGCGCTCACCGACATGATCGGTGAGCCTGCGAAGAAGCTCCACACCGCTCGGAGTAGAAACGATCAGGTTTTGACCGACTTTCGCCTCTGGTGCCGGGACGCCATCGACGGGATCCTCGTGAGCATGAAGCAGCTTCAGGTGTCGCTGCTGACCCTGGCTTTGAGGAACGAGGGTCTCATTGTTCCTGGTTACACTCACTTGCAGCGCGCGCAGCCCGTTTTGCTGCAGCATCTGCTCTTGGCTTATGTTGAGGAGGTTTGATCGTGGTTTAGGCCTTGTTTGTTTACTGCTTTGGAAAAGTGGGTTTCTATTTTCTAGTATTTGTTTGTCCATCACTGAGCATGTTTGAACATTTGAAGGTGTTTGAATCCTGAGCACTTGAGTAGAGGAGGATGGGAAAAATCTCCTAGCTGTTTCTGTTTTTTTATATTTTAGTACTTGTTTCAGAAATTATTTTCATGACTTGATAGATTTTTGATGAGAAATTGATGTTGAATAGTGTGGAGTTGCTTTAGAAAACAGTGTTGTTGATCAAATGTAAGTGTCTCGCCAACTTTAAAATATCTCATGTTAATAATAGGAGAGGAAAGGGTTTTAACAACTGAATGGTGTTTTCTTATATTTATGTCAGCACTGTCTATATGAAGTGTTCTGTTCATTGATCTTTTAAAACTTGGATTACCAGCCATCAGGCTTTTATTTTGTGGTTAAATTCTGCTGGAAAATGTGTTTAACATTGTAATTGTTTTTAAAATGTATGTTCTATCCAATTTATTCATTCACTTGATTAAGGAGGCTATCTGGATTTGGGTATAGTTTTAGTACTGTTATTTATTATGCAGATTGAGCGTGATGCTGGGCGTTTGGTAGATTGTAGAGCTAGGATGAATTTCTGCCCCTTAGGGGCTTGTGCCTTGGCTGGTACAGGGCTTCCCATAGATCGATTCATGACTTCAGAAGCTTTAGGGTTTACGGCTCCCTTGAGAAATAGGTATTTCACTTCATTTTCTTTTTTGCGAAGTCAATCTATGTAATTATGCCTAGCATGTGATTGGTGTCAAGTTTCTATATACATCTCTTTATGTGCTATGCTAACTGATTCTATATTGTTATGTTAAATAGTATAGATGCAGTTTCGGACCGAGATTTTGTACTGGAGTTTCTTTCTGCTAATGCCATCACAGCTGTGCATCTTTCTCGGCTTGGTGAGGAGTGGGTACTGTGGGCTTCAGAGGAATTTGGATTTATCACACCGAGTGACTCTGTTTCAACTGGAAGTAGTATCATGCCTCAGAAAAAGAATCCAGATCCAATGGAACTTGTTCGCGGGAAGTCTGCCAGAGTCATAGGGGACCTGGTTACTCTTCTTACATTGTGCAAAGGTCTTCCTCATGCTTACAACCGTGATTTGCAGGTAGCTAAAAAGTAAAACCAAAGTGTAACTTTTCTTGAATTGCATGTTTTTTTCATGGTGTGCTCCTTATTTCGTTTGTTTTATTTTGTTTTGTCTAAGATACACTAAAAAAGTTCCTTTGTGGAAGTAGGAAGACAAAGAACCAGTATTTGACAGCGTGAAAACTATTTTGGGGATGCTTGAGGTATCAGCAGAATTTGCTCTCAATATTACCTTCAATCGGGAAAGAATACAAAAGGCATTACCTGCTGGTCATCTTGATGCAACCACACTTGCTGATTATCTTGTTAATAAGGTCAGTCCCATTTATTGGTTTGTCTTCTCTGAGTTAACTATCTTGTCTCCTATAAAAATTTTTGTAACTGAAAACAAGATAATCCATCTGGTGCAGTATATATTAAAAGCAATCTGCATGTCACTGTCCAAGTTTGGGTTTGAACTCATCTCTATTCCCCCATCCTAGGGTCCTGTGCTTCAACAGAAAACAGAATCAAGCATATCCCCCATCCCCAAAATCTAATTGAACGAAGCAAATAAACGTTTACAAATTTTACATCTTATCATGTTTCAAATACTAATTCAATAAACTACTTTGTGAAATGCTTTTCATGTTGTTACCAGTCTATACAGGATTGGATGTCTAAACAACACGGGCTATTTTTTTGTTGTGTGTATGTGTGGGTGGATATATATATATATATATATATATATATATATATATATATATATATATATATATATATTTTCTGTTGCAAGTCAGCTTGCATCTGTACCATGGCTGCTTGCTTTTATGTTCAACTTGTATCATTCTTTCTCTTCTACTGAAAACTTAAAATTTTTAATTACGACTTATCTTTTCTCCTCTATTAGTTGTGCAAGCCTCATTCTTTCTTTTTCTTTCACATTTCAGGGTGTTCCATTTAGAACATCTCATGATATCGCTGGAAAATCTGTTGCTTTATGTACATCGAAGAACTGCCAACTGCTGGACTTAAGTCTTGATGAGCTGAGAAGTATAAATCCAGTCTTTGAAGAGGACGTGTATGATTTTCTTGGAGTAGAAAATGCGATCCAGAAATTTGTCTCTTACGGCTCTACCGGGTCATCATGTGTTGCCAGCCAAATTGACTATTGGATGAAAAAACTTGAAATGAAGTGAAGACTATCCTGATTGTCATGAAATTTTCATCTTGTTATGAAAAGCCAATCCCGAAATCTTGGAATAATTACGCATGCCAAAGATCCTGCAACGCGTAATTCTGAAATCCACCAAGGTGATCCTTTGAGTATTTGAATTGTGTAAGAGCATAAGGTGTTATATGCAAATTAGTCAGGGTTTCTGAATAGGTAGTTTTGGAATCAAGATGCCACACCTAATTAATCTTGGATTTTACATTACCACCTGTTCGACTGTAATTTCAGCATGACATATGAATGTCGTGGCTTTTATTGAAATAAAGTCATCTTTAGCCACCAGACGGCTAGGTATTCACATTAATAGCATTATTATCAGTACACATGAATTTTTAGAAGTTAGCACTCATTATTATTATTATTATAAAAATAATTATTATTATCGTATTAAAATCATTTTCTGTTATTACTTTCAGGATGTTTAATTCTTTAAAGCCTATGGAACACAGATATTGATACAGTGGATCCTGATCGGGGACAAGTGTAATTTTCAAAATATAATTTATGCCGATTTTATGTCGTAATATATAATCTAAATGTTTTTAATTATATAAGATTTGTTTTCTATTTTTATAATCATAATAGAAATTTATACAATAAATTTGTAAGTTTTTAAAAGTTTGATGTATTAGTTTTTTTAAAATTATGTTAAAATTGTCTAATATTCAAAAAGAATATCTTTTTGAACTAAACAATTTATCAATACGTATTGAAAGTATATCAATGTTCGGTTTCATTGTTCAAAGTTAAATAATCTCGAGTAATTTTTAATTTTATTTTATTTTGTAATTATTTTATTCTAAACAACCTATATCATGTCTTAACTTCTGGTTTTACTACTTTTTTTCTCCTCCATTACCCTTCTGGTAAAACAAAGCATGTAAAAAAACTATATTAATGAATACAATAAATCAAAGAGCAATTGGTTAGTAAACCACAGTAGGTACCCTCCGACACTATCATCAAAAGGAATTTGATCATTACACTCTCGCGGTTTCGCACAATGGAAAAGCAAACAATGTAAAGGGGAAAACCTTAAAAAAACGACCAATAGTAACTGACTCCATTAAGTTTAGTTTCCATGAGATCTCTTACGAAACCACGGAGTTAACGAGAACCAAATTAAGAACCTAACCGCACTCGTCAATTAAGCATTAGCATGATTTTTCTACGCTATGGAAGAACAAAGGAATACTTGCAGCTGCTAGCAGTTTTCTTTCCCGACAACAGATTTGGCTTGTCGGGGTGGATTTCTTAAACGACGGAATCCAGGTACATCAGTAATGGATGTGGCCAATTCATTTGACAGGCCAAAATTGTTCTCTATATCTGATTTTGCGATCTTGTTAGTTGGATCATTTTTCCGCGTTTCAATTTTGGATGTTTCGATAAACACAAGTTGAAAATAGTGTTAAGACGGAGAGAACAGCTGGAGGAGGGCTCTTTTGTTCATGCAATAAGAAGTCGTTGAAGATTAACAAATGTAAATGCCGATCCGTTAGTGGGAGCCGTGGAGCATCGTGTGACCGCACACATTTTAAGTGCACAAATAGGGAATCAAACCATTGCACGTGAGATTGGACGTCAAAAGCAAGGAAACAAAAAGAAAGTACGAAAACCAGTAATTCAGCTAGTCACTAAAGACCAATGTCTTCCTCTCCGTAAAATAGCAGTAGTACGGAAACATCCAAAATTGAAACATTCAGAAAATAGCAGCAGTACTGAAACAAATAGGGAATCAAACCAATTAGCAGGAAACGAACCCCTAAAATCAAATAACACAGAATGTTCTGTGGACGAAGATGGAAGTGTGATTGCTTCTGAATGTGCTAAACTACTCCAAAGTGCACTTGTTCTGCAACCTCCTGCTAGTTGTCAGGACAACCCGGTGCCCATAAAGAAGGCATTACGTGACATTCAGAACTCGATGGTATACTACATCTAAAGCTCTTTGCATTTATACCAAATTTGATGACCTGCCTCATATTTTCGTACTTTGCATTTATATATGTAACAGTTTTCCAACTAGCTTACTAAGCATTGGATCATTTTCCCGCGTTTCAATTTTGGATGTTTCAGTACTGCTGCTATTTTCTAGAGAGGAAGACATTAGGTCTTTGGTGACTAGCTGAATTACTGGTTTTCTTACTTTCTTTTTGTTTCCTTGCTTTTGATCGTCCGATCTGACCTGCAATGGTTTGATTCCCGATTTGTGCGCTTAAAATGTGTGCAGCCACACGATGCTCCACGGCTCCCACCAGCGGATCGGCATTTACATTTGTTAGTCTTGCACAACGACTTCTTACCGCGTGAGCAACAGAGCCCTCCTCCAGCTGTTCTCTCCGTCTTAACACTATTTTCAACTTGTGTTTACCGAAATATCCAAAATTGAAACGCGGGAAAATGATCCAACTAGGGTTGACAAGATGGCAAAACCAGATATAGAGAGCAATTCTGGCCTCTCAACACATCCATTACTGGATTCCGTCGTTTAAGAAATCCGAGAAGCCAAAAGCTGTTGTCCGAAAAGAATCCATCAAGTTAGAGTCTGTCCAACAACACCTTTGGCTTGTCTGAGTAGATCTCTTAAACGACGGAATCCCGTACATCAAGTTGCAATTTGAGATTCAAGGTTTGAAGGCTCAAAAGGTGTCATTGCTTTATCGATGGATTCTTTTATGAAGTGTTGCTTTAGTTCTTCTTATCCGTCCGTCTTTTGCTTTGGATATCAAATCAACTTGTGTTTACGTACTGGTTCAACTGCAATGTAAGATACTCCTTCTTAAGCCATTCTTCGAAGCCGACGAATCACTGGCCAGTTGTTGAGGCCTTAGTTCAGCAATCTCAGTCTGCAAACAACACAGCAAGCGAATAAGCAACAGTAACTTCTTCCTCTCAACATCACAACAGACAGCAGTAATAACTCGTCAAATAACCAATTCATTAGAATCTTCTCAGATCAACAGTATAATCATAACAGACAGCAGTAATAACTCGTCAAATAACCGATTCATTAAATTCTTCTCAGATCAACAGTATAATCAATACAAAAGCTGTCAAAAATCAATTGAACAATTAACTTCCTAAAACTCGAAATATTTCAAAATTAGAGATACGCTTCCAGCGATAGATGATTCCATTTCAAAACTGAGAACCATAAACCTATTCCGATACAAACGCAAAGACTGATAAATCAGATAAATACAGATGCTAAACTCAATGAACTTGGTAAGAAAAAGTATCTGATAAATCAGATCCACTAACAAGCAATTTTATCAGTGCTAAGGAAGTAACTAACCTGATATGCTTTATTTTCTTCCTCGAGGTTACGAATCCTCTCCTCGTAGATTTGCTTTTCGTTTGTCTCCGAAGATGAGGCATGAACTGGACTCGTTTGCTTGGATCGGCGACTTGTCTTCTTCATTGTAGTCTTTCGAAGTCGACGGAAGTAATCTTGGAAAAGAGAAGAACGAAGAATGGAGGGAATGGCCACTGCCCAAATTGAAGCTCAAACTTCTTATATGGGATGAAAGGACACATCTGCGACTACTAAAATCATAACGATATGTTACTAAACAACCAATCGTCATGTGCCACGTAAACAAAACAATTGAAGATTTCCGGAGGGAAACCAAACCTACTTGATTCAAATTTTCTTTCTCGGAAATGTACTGTATTATATTATTATTACTATTATTATCATTATTATTAATTATAACACTGTTTAAAATTAAAAAAACAAAAAAATTACATAAACTAAAATAAATACAAATCAAAATAAACTAACTTTACCAAATTAAAGCCTTCTAATATTAATATTAAAAGATTTTGAAAACAAATTAAATGGAATATATATATATATATATATATATATATATATATATATATATATATATATATATTATGCATTAGCAAATATATTTTTGCTTATGGAGATCGTTTGAACCATTCTCCATTTTGAACAAAAAATAATATTTAAATTGGATGCAATATTTTTATATATAAATATAAGTATATTCAATATTTTTAAATTAGATATAAGGATGGTGTGTGCAATTATATATTTTTGTCTAGTCTAATTTTAATATATGTTCTCGTACTCATCTTCTAAATACTTGTTCTTGTACTCATCTCAATACAAATTACTATTATTGTCTTAGTAGTGATTTCGTTTTAAATTATAACCAAATGCTTCTTCTTATGTTGTATGATCGTAGCCATATGCTTGAGAAGTTGTAATTTCAGTTAAATCGGGCACACAATAAAATAAAATAGGTTGCTGACCAAAAGAGGAGGGAGGTGTCCTTTGCCATTGGGGATTTTGTTTACTTGAAGCTTTATCCATACCGAATGAAATCTTTAGGAATCAGGGTGAATCACAAACTAGGGGCTCGTTTTTATGGCCCTTTCGAAGTGTTAGAGAGAATTGGAAAAGTTGCTTACAAACTCAAACTTTTGGAGTCAGCCAAGATCCATCCTGTGTTCCATGTATCTCTCTTAAAGAAGAGTATTGATCCATCCATGTTACCCCAACCACTGCCAACTGAGTTAAATGAGGAAACAGAGCTGATAGATGAACCTGAATTCATCTTGGAAAGCCTTTATAATAAAGGAGGAGAGGAGGAAGTCTTAGTATTAAGTTTTATATCTATGCACTGTTGTTTTACATGTTTCTGGATTTGGGTCGTTTTTCTGTTACTGTACAGCCCATTCATTTTCTTTATTTAACCAAACCTATACCACTTTTCAAAGGATGAAAATAAGAAGTATTTTTCAGTTTTCCAGTGTTCATCTCCTTTCCCACATATTTGCATGCAAGTTGTTGAACGCATATTTTTCAAAACTCTCCACAAGGCTTTCGTTCTAATGCAAACTCAATATGGTATAAGAGCGGATTAATCCCGCTCTGTTCCTTTCCCTGATTCATTTCTCCTCTTGTGTTATCAAATATTTTTTTCTCCTCTATTTTACCTTGTTCTTGAAAACTTTTTTGATTTTCTCAAAAGCTTTATGGATCCATTACAGAACTCGGCCAACCCGTTCTTTTTACACCCTGGAGAAAATCCAGGGATGATACTCGTAACCTCTGCCCTTGATGAATCAAATTATCACACCTAGAGTTGTGCCATGAAACGTGCGTTACTCTCCAAGAACAAAATAAAATTCATCAGTGGAGAAATTCAAGAACCAGCAGCAACGGATCCTCTCCATGATGTGTGGGAAAGATGCAACATGATGGTGATATCCTGGATCACTCGATCTTTGAATACCCAGATTTCGCACAACACTATATACATTGACAATGCCGAAACTCTTTGGAAAGATTTGAGGGAAAGGTTCTCTAAGGGTGATCATTTTCGGATCTCTAACATTGTTCAAGAAATCAATTCCATTAAACAAGGAGAAAGAAGTGTCTCTGAATAATACTTGACTTATCTCAAAGTTTTGCGGGAAGAACTTGACTTCCTAAGACCGATTCCATCATGTACCTGTGAAGTTAAATGTCACTTTGAAGTTATGAAGATTATCACTATATCTTTCTTGAAGGGATTATGAGATATATACATGAATGTTAAAACGCAAATTCTCCTCATAGATCCTTTGCCAAGCATTAACTGTGAATTCTCTCTCATACATCAGTAAGAACGACAACTTGCTGGAGGAGGAGAAGCAGTTGAATCAAAGTCAGTAATTATTAGCAATGTAGGTGGTCAAGAATTAAAAATTCGAGGACAAGATCAGTTCAACAATTGGAAATCAAATGGTGCATAGAGATCACAGGGAAGAGCAAGGACGAAGAACTACGGAAAGCAGTGTAGCTATTGTCACAAGAATAACCATATTGCAGAAGAATGCTATTCCAAACATGGTTATCCGCCTTGGATGAAACAAAAATACAGAGGCAACGTAAATCAATTTGAAACACAACAAGAAACCCCAAGAAGTATAGAAGAACCAACAAATAGTAGACAAGCTAATCAATCATTGACGAATGAACAGGTTCAACAGTTGTTAAGGATGTTACACAATTCTGAAGAAACAAATGTGTGTGTTAACACCATAGGTGAAAGAAAATCCACGCAAAATGTGAAAGGTAATGCATTATGGGTCCTTGACACAGGAGCCACAAATCACGTTACATGTTTAAGTAACATTTTCATTAGCTTTCGAAAGATAAAGCCTCTCAAAATAAATCTTCCAAATGGAACTTTTGTTAAAGCTAACTATGCAGGTTCTGTGAATTTAACCTAAAATCTTACTATGACATTTATTACGTACCTACTTTTACCTTAAACATAATTTCTATTCAAAAACTTATTAGCCATGCAAATATTCAATGTTTATTCTTTCACAAATGTATGTTAGATTTACGATACCCATATGTTGAAGATAGTTGGGCATGCTAGACTCATTGAAGGCTTATATCACGTTGTTGAGAAAGATATGTGCAGTGTAAATAGTATGACAAGCTTCAGGACACGCAACATAGATGTTTGGCATTTTAGATTAGGCCACCCTTCTAATAGGATCTTGGAAAATATATGCAAGAATAACACTGACATGAATTATGATCAAAACAACATTTGTGAATACTGTCATTGTGGAAAACAACATAAACTGAAAGTTTCAAATCAGTGAAACTGCTAGTACTGATATTTTTTATCTTTTGCATGCTGATATATGGGGGTTGTTTAGTGTTGCTTCAGTACATAGGCATAGGTATTTTCTTACTCTTGTTGATGATCATTCTAGGCACACTTGGATGTTTATAATGAAGAACAAAAGCGAAACCAGGAGTCTTTTTAATGATTTTGTTAAATATGCACGTACCCAGTTTAGTAAAAACGTAAAAATCATAAGGTCTGACAATGGCTCTGAATTCAATTATAAGGATTTCTATAATAACTTTGGCATTATTCATCAGACTACATGTGTTGAAACTCCTCAATAGAACTCTGTTGTTGAGAAGAAATGTCAGCACATTCTCAATGTTGCTAGGAGTATAATGTTTCACTCAAATTTACCAAAACCATTATGGAATTATGCCATATCACACGCTGTTTTCATTATCAATCGCATTCCCTCTGCTGCCATGAGTTTTAAGATTCCATATGAATTACTGTATAAATGTAAACCTGATTTTTCTATTCTTAAGGTATTTGGTTGTTTGTGTTTTGCGTCTACAATAACTAACAATAGAAATAAGTTTGACTCTAGGAGCAGAAAATGTATCTTCTTAGGCTTTAAAAATGGGGTGAAAGGATACGTTGTTTTAAATACAAAATCTAGAGAAGTTTTTATCTCCAGGGATGTTATCTTTCATGAAAGAACCTTCATTCAACTAGAAGAGCAGATTGGACGAACTGATTCTGAAGAAGACATGTCTTATTTATCATATGAGAATGTTGGAGAACATGTGCAGCAACAAGAAGAAAATATCAATACACAAATAGAGGAAGATATGAACGAAAGCCATGATGTAAGAAGATCATCTAGATTGAGAAAGGCTCCAGACTACCTAAAAGACTATCATCATCAAATTCACAACTCCACAATCAGCCATAACGACACATAGGTCATGCACCCTATAAGCTCAGTTCTCTCATATAATTCTTTAGATAAAAATCAATTATGTCTAATTACTTCTATATCACCACACAGTGAACCAAAATTGTAGAAGGAAGCTATCAAAAGTGCATAATGGAGGAATGCCATGAAAGATGAGATTGAAGTTCTCAACACGAATGAAATGTGGTGTACTACAGATCTTCCTCCAGGAAAGAAATCCATTGGGTTATACACAAGTTGAGGGAGTTGTCGCAACCGGGGTCACAACGGGGACGGCGAACAAAAAATAATTTCATTTTCAAAACAGAGGAGTCGCCACCATAGTTTATTAGGAAAAATTATGGAAAACCAAAAACAAGATAAGGCAAGTTTGCAAACCGGATTTAGAGTTCGGGAGTCGGTTACGTGTGGGGAAGGTGTTAGCACCCCCACAACGCCCGTCCTAAGACGGTACCTTTAATTAAATAAGTAATCTGAGTGTGATTTTTTTAAAATATTTATTTTCCCAAGAAAGAGATTAAATAAAACAAACAAAATATTTTTTTT
>Ga0209489_105749_pt1 | contig 21007 bp, 9 predicted proteins | sample SiratrowhiteBW_FD_187527 | JGI IMG/M metagenome (GOLD analysis project Ga0209489, IMG submission 187527) | Root nodule microbial communities of legume samples collected from California, USA - Siratro white BW (SPAdes) (version 2) | ecosystem: Host-associated > Plants > Roots > Nodule | place: USA...
AGACAGAAAATTAAAATGCTGGAATATGTTTCCAACTATTCCAATCCATTCCATTACATATATCCATACAAATTGTTTTGCTATTCTTTTAAATTAATTCAGATGGACACTAAAAATGGGAATAACTCTATTTTCCCAATTGGGCACTGCCATCTGCTGCGCATAGGCAATGGACACGACAGTGTGTGTACGGCATGTGCTTCAACTAGGGATTTTGGTGTCTTTAATCAATTTTGGCTATTCTAGTAATGTTATTGTTCTTAATTTTTTTCACATTCTTCACTTTATTAATAATCATGTTATTTTATTTTATAAGGTAAATAATTTATTTAGTATAATAGTGTTTTATATGTTTTACTACACTAAGCAGCTCCCTCAAACACTGAAACCAGGTAAAGATAAAAAGGATGATGGAGCAACAAATAGTATTTTCAGCAATGATTTTTGGATTTGTACTTGTTTGTGACTCACTCAAGAGGTGGCAATGCAATAGGGTTCCCAGAACAGAAAAGACCTTCTGGAATCTTTGCAACTTTTCAAATTCTGAACCAAGTAATCACCATTCTCCCCTCTTAGAACCACCAACTGTTGCTGCTCCCTTGAGACCACCTTGTTCATGTCCCCAGACACAACAACCTTGTCTTGATGATTGTGATGATGATGTTTTTTGTTTTGGTCAAGTGGGTTGAGTTTAACACTGGTACCTTTTGATGAAGCAGAGTTGGTCCTCCAATAGTACTCATAAGCATTGAAATTGAAAGAAGCTGCAGCAGCTGCAGCCGCCACAGCTGGTGGTGATGGAATCAACCTTGCCACCCTTGGCCTCGGAGGCAATGATTGTGCCATATTAACATCATCAAAATTGGTCATTTCATTGAACTTATCCTTCCATTTTGGATTCCTATTCACTACCCCAATTGCCTTATTCTTCTTGTTCATCATCAAAGCCAACCCATGAACACTTCTTGTTACCCCACTTGACAATAAGGGTCCTTTCTCCTTCACACTCTCATATTCCATCACTCCAATGGAAGATACTTGTGGTTTCCTCCCAAAATTGTATTCTTCTTCCTCTTCTGTTTCATCTTCCTCAAACTTCAACCCTCCTGAGTATTCTTGCTCCACCCAACCATCATTCTCTTCTTCTTCTACTTCTTCTTCTTCCTCCTCTTGGTGATTGGAGAAAGAGAGGACAAGGCGACCACCTTGACGCTGAATGCTGAAATTGTTGTGAGAAGGGACAGACACAGCTTCTAGAACTAACCTTCCATTGTCACGACGTGAACGCATGTGAAGTGAAGGACCGGCTTGTTGATGAGAGAGTGAAGGGAGTGGTGGAGGGAAAGCACGTGTTGGTGAAGAAGCCTTCTTTGTAGCCACCACTGAAGCATAATTGCTCAACTCTTCTTCTTCTTCTAGGTGTGTTGCCTCTACAACTTTCTCTTCTTCTTCCTCTGCATCTCCTGTCTCAGAAGAAGAGTAAGAAGAGAACAACAACCCATCAGAGCCAGTCTCAGATCCGAGACTCTCTGTGCAGATTTGGAGGCTCTTCTCACTCAAACAACTCTTGGACCTTTTCACAAGAGGGTGAACATAAGGTGACACGGGAAGAGATTTCGAGATTTCATCTTTTCCTTTCAGGGATATGATTGAGCTCCACGTATCAAATGACCCTGATTTCTCTTGCTCCTCCTTCTTGTTCCGTTGGATGGAACTCCAAATCTCGAGCCTCTCTCTTTCAGCTTCATCTTCAAGCTCCTTGTTGTTGCTCTCTTCATCTTCCCAGTCACCAATGGTTTTGGCATGCACCAGTTCTTCGGAAGTAGAAATGGTTTGAGAGAGCCAGTTCTTTGAAGACATGTCTGCCGAGAGAGTTCTTCGCAGAGAAGAAGCAGAAGAAACTGTGTTGGTGCTTGTGGTTGAGTCCAAAATGGTGATGATGCCCTGCTTCTGCATCATGGTCTCTTCTTCTATCCTCACAGAGGAAGAAGAAGATAATAGGCTTTGGCTTTGAACCTTGTTGTTGATGTTGTTAGTGTAGTTGGTCATGGCAATTGAAGGTGCTGACATGTCCAATAAAAAGTGCTTCTTACTTACCTGGCTGCACAAAAAGTCACAAGAATTTAGAACAAAACGCCAAGTAACAACAACAACTTCAGAAACACTCCCCTAGAAGTGTATATGATGATAACTATAAAGCATTGAGGTGAGTCACAACTGTTTAAAAATTCTCAAGTTTCAAAGTGGAGTCAGAAGGGTAACATGCATGTGGTTTTGGAAAATGAACAGGTGTGGGAAAATGCATGCATAAAACTTAGATACATTTTTCTAATTGATTTTAGGGTTGTTTTTTGATCAGAAAAAGAAGTTTTATCTAAACTCTGACCATAAAAGACAACAGAAAAACCACTTAAAATTGTACTAAATTTTGTACAAGAGTAAAGTGAAATGAATTGAACCAAGAAAATATATACCTTGAAGGAAGCAAGGCAACAACATCCAACAGAGGTCTCTAGGGAGAGACCACTATTAGTGCAAGTTGCAAAGATGATGAAGTGTTAAGGATGAGGGTTGGAAATTGTGAGTGTTGTGCAGGTTGAATGAAATGAAATGGTATGGTTTGGTTTGTAGTTGATGATGGGAATGGAGGGAGAGGGGAATGACGGTATTTGTAGGGGGCCAAAAGTTCTAAGAACCATGTTCACTGGACCCTACTTATGCACCAGCAAAAGACTTCTTTATGATTTCTATTTTATATTTCTTTCTCTTTTTCTATTTTTATTATGGACACAAGTTTGTGAGGGGTTCTGTAAAATAAAAAGCTTGTTTTGATAAAAACAACTTTTAAAAAATAAATTCTCATAGTCAAATTCTTTAATAGAAAAAAAGGCATTTTGAAGTTGTTCTTATTTTCTGTTTTCAAATTGCTATTTTATGTTCTTTCTTACTCATCTTCTTATCCTACACCTATGTTTTAAAATTAAAAACTCTTTTATAATTTAAAATCTAGACAACCAAAATTAAAATTAAAATATGTATAACTATATATGTGATAGTTAAGTTGTTGAGTTATACATGAACCAAACTTGATGATATGTAGAGTGGACCAATTGATCATGCATGCATGCATATGCATATGATACATGTGGTTGGAGGAATATAGAAATAGAATATATGTCACTGAAAAGTTTAACATGAAGGGATATATATGTACGTCCACTCATTCACGTTAGACTACGACCACTTTTGCTAAGCACCTGAAAGAAGCAATATGTGAAGCAAGTAATGTTAATGTTAATGTTAGTGTCATGGCAATGGCAATGCCATGGATTGACTAATATTAAGCTTACGTACGAACAACAATTCTATTTGTTGTATTTCCACGGCTTTATCCAAAAAGGTGGCCGACATTAAGAATGAATGCTCCTCAAACCCCTTTTAAGTGTTTTTTTTCTTTTTGGGGTAAAAACATATACTTTATTTAGCTACCCAACCCTAGCTCGTATAATACTATTTTTATAAATGCCTCAAATTATTCAAAAGAAGAGGAAAATAAACAGCAACGAACAAAAATTAGTGGCTCCAACAAAACATTATCTACACGTGCTGCCTCTATTTTCCATCCAATAATATATATATATATTACGTCCTACCTTGCCCTAGCTACGTTGGTGGATTAAATAACTAGTTTTCCGCGGCAAAAATCTAACAAAATCTTCTGCTATTATCACATGACTTGTTTCATTTCACTCCACACAAAAAATCTCAATCAACCAAAACATTGATCCATTTCACGTTAAACGGGAATTCATTATCATCATCCAATTTTAAACTACCTTAAATAACTTCTATTTTCACATTCAAAATATTTCCAAAGATCAAACCATACTGCCACTCCAATTCTGTCTGTGTGAAGTATTTATTGATCAATATTTTAAAAATATTTTCTATAATGATTCACTCTTCAGTGTTGGGATTTGCTTAGTTTTGATTATTTTAAAGGTTAGAGTGACCAAAGTTTTGAGTTTATATGAGTAGTTCATTTTGTAGGCGTTGTTGGTTCATCTATTTTTTTGTCTTTTGTCGATAAGAAAACTATATTTTTTTTTCTTTTCATTAATATGAAAGGTTTTAATGGAATGAAATTATAATATCTATGGTTGATTTAGATTTCTTTGAGTTTACGCCAGTTGCTTAGGTGATTTTCCATTAATATAAAGGTTAGATGAAATGAAATTATAAACTACATATTTTGTATAATAAAAAAAATTAAATGTAAAACGAAAAATTATTTAATAACTTATTTGTTTGCATTTAAATCTCATCTTGATCATGTTTCACACCTAGAAATCACTATAATGTGCACTTCTAGTAAGAGTCTAACTAGAGAAAGCACTATCTATGATCAAAAAAATTTCAAAAAGTTATTTGCATGAAAAAAAAAAAATTTAAGGGTGTACTAGTTAACACCTTAATCTTTTACGAAATAAGTTGTATAATTTTTTTTTCATATCAAAATTTTCAATAAAAGAAAAGAAAAGGACAAAAATTGAGAAGGGAGGGAAGTTGTGGAATATATGGATGGGGTGGTGGGGAGTCATAGTGTGTTGGGGGAAGCAAAAACAAAGAGATTTGTGAGTGGATACTTGTCTTTTGTGGTTGGCCCATTAATGTTACTTGTCACACTGTTGGGTTATTAAGAGAAATTCTTGGTATCTAGACTCACTGTCGAAATTAATGCCGTCATACCTGTCGTTTCGACAATTTTCCCCAATTTTTAAACACTATGCATAATAATCTCAAACAACACGAATTATAAAATACTTTAATTTTTTTAAAAGTAAATATATTATAAATTCTTTAATAATGCTTAACTGATTTTTAACAATAGAAAACCCCTTCAAGCCTATCTATATAATACTTGGGCCTTTCCTTGGTCCGTTTCGTTTGTTTGTGTTGTCCTCATGATTGTTGCCCTTACCATGTAGGGTATGGTCAAATTTTCTCTTCAAGAAAGAATCTCTTCTTTATAGGTTGCATTTATCTAGTTTTTACACCGCTCACAATGTAGGTCTATCTTCCTCCTCATACATTTAATTATTTTTATAATTATTTGATATTTATTTTATTATTAATTGATATATATATATATATATAAAATATAATTATAATTTTTTTCTTTATATTTGACATTAAAAAAGAAATATATATATATATATATATATATATATATATATATATATATATATTTAACATTTGAATACTTGTTGTAATTTTTATTTATTATAAAAGAATATTTAATTAATATTTAGAATAATAAAATGATAAGTTTGAATACAAATATATACACAACAGAGATAGGACATACTCGTTGGATTTAGACATGAATTTTTTGCTTTCATATGAATATTTATAATTAATTTCTTTTATATCCCACAACAGTAAAATACTTTATGATAGGATTATTTAATGAGTTTTTCATCATTTTGTTGGGTTTCAACTTTTGACTCATTCTTCCCCTGGTTTTGGGCCCTGGCTATTGTATGCTTAAGCCATTTTTCATGCACTCCTTCCATTGACGAGCATACATCCAACAACATGCGAAGTTTGGTCAAACGTAAACTCTCTGACCATATGTTTTCATGTGTTTTCTAGTTGAATATTTTGCAACTTACGTGGTTATGGGTACAATTTCACTTCCGTTGACTCTATTGTGGCCATTCATTCTACAAAGAAAGCTAAATCATCTTCTTCTTTTTTTTTATCATGATTATACCAATTTATGATATGATATTGATGGGAAAGTTGAGATCAAGAGTTGACTTCATTAACTTTATTGATTATTCATGAAACCCTAACTATTTTTAAACATCCTATTGTTAAGAATTTAGAAGATGAATTAGATAAAAGTAGAGTACAATTTTATTCACTTTAAGAATTATTCTCTAGTGAGTAATACGTAATCAACTCTGTGAATATTAAATTATGTGATAATTTTGATGAACAAGTAACGTTATTGCATGTTTTAGGTAAACCAATCAAAAAGGGGTTAATATCTACTTTGTATTAGTTTGTTTAAATTGGGACCTTACGCTAATTATATCTTCATTAACTACGTCATTTTTAGTAAGGTATTTTGATAATCTCAATCTAAACCTAAGAATTGAATTCACAATATCCTTGAAACTGCAAAAACAAGTGGGTTATACACTTCAATATTACACATAATCTGTTAGATTCAGCAGCTTTAATAATTAATGAAAGATTATCAGATAATATTATTTATATAAATTCAAATTAATACGAATATGTTTTTTTATTACACATGATATATTTTATGTTAACGGTAAGCTTTCAATTTTAATTGGTAACCTAAAATAAAGTTGTTAGATAACCTAATGAGATTGATCTGTACAACATATGCCTATTATCTATTCTCTTCATTACTAAACTATTTTATTAAAAGCGTTGATATATTTGATATAATCATTAAATGTATATAATTAATGGATACCATTACTATTTTGTATTCTTTTTCTAAACAGTCACAGATTTTTTTAAAAAAAAAAATTACTATATTATCTTTGAAATCAGGTTATGAGGTGAGGTGATTGTTTGGGTTGCTAAAAACTTGTTTTTCTTTTATTAATATTTTTAGTTAATAATCTTATGGTACTCCTTTAACAATGAATCTATTCATAGAAATTTTCAAGTCCATATATGGTAAGAATTTAATTAAAATATATTAACATGGTAAATATTGTTATATTATAAAAACTATGATATAATTGAAAACATTGTTGACTTTTTTTGTAATAAGTTACTTTAAAAAATATATTTAAAATTTATTCATCCGTGTTTCCAAAATTAGCTCAAAGAATTTAAGCTTACATCAATAGCCCTTTGTCTTTATCTCTACCAAGAGGATTAGGTAAACTAATACTTCAACATTGAAAGCATCATGTTCAGCTAAAAGCTCAGCACAACCAACCAAAATCAATCTCATCTTTTTCTGTAGGTTAACTGCATATAAAGTTACACATGACAGTACAATGAAAACTTAATTACAGTTCTTGAGCATGATGTTTACAAACATGATACTGGGATTCATTTTCCATTCACAACAATTGAGAGGTTCATTGGCATGTACAATTCCACGATAAACAATTAGAAAACATCAGGGACAACAAACATATCTTAATACTTTCACCTTGATAATGACAAAGCTTATGATATGATATGATGATCCATTAGATCATGGATACGATGCAAGCAAAGGGAGAGGAATACATGAGGAATTCCTCCAAACTAGAGAGTGCAATTTGAGTGTCTCCCTAGCCCTTTCTTTGGCCTTGAAACAACCCTCCACTTGAAGCACTAAACACAACTTTGACACTGCTCCAAGTAGCAGCATTTCATGAAGAACTCTAGGGCTGGCTGAATGCCTACAAATGGAGGTCAAAATTTTGACTCCTCTATCACTTGCCACTTGTGACACCCTCAGAATTTTCTTTGCCACAACAGCCACTCCAGCTCCGTGGTTCACCAATTCAGCCCTTCCTTCTGCACAACCACAAAGTTTGTCCAAAGCTATCAACACGAGTTCACACGCTCTCCTTTCAGACACCTCAAGAAGTAGCTCAACGAGGACTAAAACCCCACCACTCTCAACTGCTTTGATCCTGTTCCTTCCCCATGAACACAACTCCACTAGAAGTTTCAAAGCTGCCTTTGAAGCCTCTCGTGAAATCTGATCCCTCAACACTCTAACTATCTCCACAAACAGCTCTTGCGTGACATTGTTCAACTGGGTTGGACTAGCCACCTTAAATGCTGACTTCAATAGCAAAGTTGTATAACCTCGAGATTGGCACTTTCCAAGCTTCAACACACGAAGCAAAGACACGACAAACTGAAACCCTTCATTGTTCATCAGGTTTTTAAGCTGAGATTCAGAAGGGTTTAGGTGAAACATGATTTCTATAGCTGCTTCACTCATAACAGTTGAATTTATCATCATGGTGGAAGCCAAGAAATCTATTGCCCCAGCAGACTCCAAACAGATTTTGTTACTTTCACTTTCAGAAGCAATATATTGAAGCCTACTAAGACAGTAGAGCTGTTTTTCCGGGAACTTCTTTACCTCTGACAGAAGTTTGACAATCTCAGTTTGGTCAATGGTTGGCTTTGGAGATGAAAAGGTTTGAAGTCCAAGGAAGGCATTGTGGATGCACCAAGCTTGGATCAAACGTTGGAGAGTGTGGTTTGGAGTAAGATCTGTGTGTGACAGTGATTGCCGAGTGACAGGGCAGGTTTTGTTGTTCTTGCATGAAAATAGCCATTTCTCGATGTTTTCTCTGTCATATGTGATTCCTGTGCACACTGTGACGGGGTCTCTCATAAGCTGCAAAGAAACTGGGCAGAGGAAAAGGGAAGGAACCTCTATTTCATCCATGTTTGGAAGGATTGAACTGAGTTCTAACCAAGAAGAAATGAGTTGAAAGAAATAGTGTTAGCTTTGGGTCTTCCTTTGAATTCTACAATGGAAGGGTCAGAATAAAGAACAAAAAATAAATGGCCATAAATTAGCTACAAAATGAGATGAATACTAAAGTTATATTGTATGTGAACTCTAAACTAAGAATTCACTTTTTCATATCTTTCCAATTTTATGATTATGATTTAAAAATATCACATTATTCTTTATTCAAAATAATGATGTTTGAGCTAAGGAAGACTACTATAAACCAGTAAAAAGAGAAAAAAAAACTCTTCCATGATTAATTAATTTAGTTATGTATTAAATTCGAAAATACTAAATTTAGAAGAAGAACAATAACAACAACAACATAATAATAATAATAATAATAATAATAATAATAATAATAATAATAATAATAATAATAATAATAATAATAATAATAATTTTATTATTAAAATTCGTGTAAATCTATAAATAATATATACTTATGTATTTAATGGTCGCATTTAGTGAAAATTGAGTAAATTGTACCACAATACATTGGAAAGAGCATAAAAAGTGTGTTTGATAAATCAGGATCTTGGTTTCACTCTCTTATGAAAACTTACTCATTATTTAAGACAATAATATAAAGTAAACATAAATATATTTATTTTATATTTTTTTATCAGTTGAGAGTGCCATTGGTACTAATCTATGAAGATATATGATGTTAAATTAAGCTGAAAAATAAAAAAAAAAAATTGTATGGACCAAAATTGAACTCAATTCACTAAAAACAGACCAATATCATGATTTCAATTTTTATATTAAAAAAAGTAAATTAAAAAAAAATACTAAAAAGTGTAATTTATTTTAAATTGAGTGAATCAGTCCATTTAATCAACCACTCTGTAATGAGCCAGACCAAATTCATTTTTTTAAAACTCACTAATAAATAAATTTGGTTGGATTCACATATCAAGTAATCAACCTTAGTGAATCAAACCCTTTCCAGCTAACTCGTCTTCAAAACTTTAATTTATACCAACTTTGTTAGACAATTACATAAAGTATTAAAAGATAGAAATAACAACAATTATTTTTTTATTAGAAGAATTTTTTTTATGATTCTCTATTAACATTTAATAATGTACTTATAAGATTTTATCCAATAATAAAAAGAATTCAAAAGAATATGAAATATTGTATTAGCCTTCTTTTTAATATATGAAGCATATCTTGAAGACACGTACTAATGAAAAAAAGAGTGGTAGAGAAGGTAGTAAAGTTTACACAAGTTGTTGTGAATGATAAGGTCAACACATGGAAATTAATAGCTAGAAATGGTGATGGTGGAGCAAGTTAAGACCTTTAGTACAATATTAAATGATGAAATATGGGACCTTCCTTTTTTGTTATTACTACACTAGCTACCGTTGCAAATTGCAATTGCAATGAAGCCATATTATGAGACTATGTATTTTGACCTCTATCTAATTATAACTTTTTTCGATTTTCAATGAAAATAAAATGGAATAAAATAGAGAATTATTCCAATACTAGAACACAGCATATATGAAAAAAATTGAAACATAAAAATATAATTAAAATAACTCATCCTGAACAAAAAGAAGTTATAAGAGGCTAAAGTTCAAAAACTAAAATCAAAATTATCTAAAATATTTTATTCAATAACTTTTTGTCAAACATGTGCCATTCAGTGATCTTACCAACTCTCCATTCTAATTACTAATTATCTTTTTCAACTATCAACTAATTTTGAGCTCCAAGCTAATATTATAGTTACTTTTATAACAGTCTTATTCACTTATATAAATTGTAGAAAAAAAAAATGCCGATATCCGTCTTTAAATTTGATTCTAAAGATATATATATTGATCAAAACAAAACCTAATAATGAATAAGATGAGCTTCTTCTTCTTCTTATTTTTTTTTTAACTATAACTTCTTTAATATTTATTTAGATAAAAAATAGGTACAATTTTTTCACATAACTTAACATGTAGAGTGAGAATCTTGTCCTTGTCGTTTTACTGAGAAAAATGCATAAGACATTGTTGTTTGAATTGGTTTGTAGTTACTTGTCAATCTCCTAATGTTTTTAAAATTATGGTACTTTTTCTAGGAAAATATTGGGATGTTAATTTCTTAGGATATGTCATCCTTCAAAAGAAATGAAGAAATAAATGTGTGTGAAGTCCGAATAGCAACAAATTTGCGTCAAAGAGAAGCAGCTGTTCAAAAGTATAAAAAGCAAAGAAGAATAAATAAAATGGCTTTGACTATTTCTCTATCTACAACTACACTTGGTCCCGTGTCATGAGGGATAAATATATTTCTTTTTTCTTTTTGTAATGTTTCTTATACTAAAATATTTATATTATATTAGCAAATTATCGTTATCGTTAGGAGAAACGTAGTATCTCCATTTCTATTACACCATCATAAAAATTAAAATAGAATAAAAATTTTGCAAAAAAAATAATTATCAAAAGTGATGTTATTTTAATATACTGCCACAAATTATGTTTTCTTTTATTATACCCTTTTTCTTTTCATACTGTTTAATTTTAAAATATTTTCAAAAATATTAATATTATTCGTATTATAGGTATTGTTAATTATTACACATCTATTTGAAGGTTATAATATTTATGTGTATATATAAGTCTTATATTACTAATATCAATAAAAAAAATTATTATTATTATTATTATTTGAAATTTGTTTATGATATTTTAATGCTATTTTAAAAGCCCCTTAAAATTTTCTGATTGATTTTTAACAAATATAATATTTTAATATCAAAAAAAATTCTCTTTAATTAATTTTAGAGTCAATAATATTTAGGCATTATTTTTTATTGTTTTAGGAGATTTTTATTTTCCATTCGCATTTCAAAAATATATTTTTGTATTCTTTAAACTAAATATAATTGCATTCCTTTTTGTTGTTAGATAAAATATTCTAACATAATTTTTAAATAGTGTTTTTTAAATAGTATAAAATTACTACATTTGCTGTCAAATAACTTTATTAGTTTTTCATATATACCAATAGACTATAAACTAGTTTTTCATATATATATACTTCAGTATATTTTTTTATTAGAAAAATTTTGCATTTTATTTTGTTACTTTTATTCCAAAACTGAGATAAGGGTGCTCCTTCGTAAGTATTTGACGCGCTTTGATAGGTACAGGTCATTGGAAAGTGAGAGTGAAAGTATGATAAGAGATTAGTGACGGTCAAAAAGTGCGACCAACAATGGGAAGACATTTATGGCATGTATGGCGCATTGCTGTCACTCATAAATTCTCAAGGCATCAACAAAACTCAATTGGACCTCTCACACAGTTAGAATCTTTTTTATATAAAACTATTATGAACATGTATAATAGTTAAAATTTATTTTCTGTAATTGAGGAAAGAAAATATTTATTAGTTGAAAATAACTTCCCTTCCAACCGGAATATTTAAAATAAGTTATTAAATTACTTTTATTAGTAATTTTTTTATTATATTAAATATTTAAGTATAAGTCTAAGTTTTATTGAATAGAAATAAGACTGTTGAGCAACATATAAAAGAAGAAGATTTACAAACTCAATATCTTAAGATTTTGGATAAAAAGTGATATCATTCTTTTATTTAAATTTTGACTGACTTCTCGTTCTTGTAAAATTGTTTATTTGATGGGCTTGTTTTAAAAAATAAAAACCATTTTAATTATTTGAAAGTCTTTATATAATTTATATAAAAAGTGAAGTTAAATCTTCACTACATTACAAAGAAGACCACTGTTAAAACCTTTTTCTTATTTTTTATTTTTAATTAATTTTTTGTTTATTAATCCATGCATATAAGTCTCTGGAAACAAATGTAGCCTTAGTAAATTAATAAAACAAAAAAGAAAAGAACTTATATCACAATGATATCGTGATTTCCAGATTAGACTCTTTTCTAAGGTCCACAATTCTTAAGTTTCAAATTGATGAGATGACATGACTTAGGAAGTAAAGAAAAAATGTTATAAAATATTTGTTAATGTGGAGAGTGAGACATTAAATAAGTAGTATGAAAATGTAAAGCATTATCAAACTTTCTAAATCTCTTGAAAGGAGTAATAGTCACGTAAATCCTTGTTGAGCTCATAGTTTTCTTTTTCATCCGTAAGTAAGCACAACTAAACCTTTTTTTTATTGACTTTTGTGCATTTCTTTGTTATTCATGACTTTTAGTTTTTGGAGGTAGTTTTTGGAGGAATTAGTTCATGTGTCCTTTTAGTTTGTTTTTCTTTATTTTTTTTATGTGGAAGTTATTTGAGTTTAGGTTTCTTCTTGAAATTTTGGATTGAAGGTTTCAAGATTCACACTGTTTGTCTTATTAATACCATAATTATCATTTTCTTCTTCAAGGTTAAGTATTTATGTGGCATTATGAACAATATTAAATTGAACTTAGCGGTTTTGAAAGTAAACTTATATTTATCATATGTATGGGGAGAGTCCAACTCATTAATTATGTGTTTTCTAGGATGCTACTATAGAGTGTTCATGTATATATACATGGGGTGCCTCTTCTTAATTTTTTTTATGGGTAATAAAAAATAAATTAATGAGATACACATAGTGAATGTTCCATTTTAATGAAATGGAAAATTGTTTAAAAACCATGTATTGACTAATATAAATTATAGAGTTTCCATGTTTATGTTTGCTTCATTCTTTCTACACCAATATTGACTTAATCCTGTGTCATGTAACGTGTTGTCATGTAACGTGTTGTACTTTGTTTTATTTTTATATTGTTTTTAACATGATGTATATGATTGTTAAATACAAAAGTGTAAACTTTGTTGAGATGTTTATGTTCCATAACGATGATGCATTTTATGTCAGTTTATATATAACAAAAAATTTAGAGCTTGAAAGAATCACTAGATATATTTTTTCCAATATTTATTAAACACAAAAAATATCACTTTTCTATTTATTTCATCACGTTGACTGGAAATAATTTTGCATTGAAAATTTGAAAACAAATGTTAGATAAGTTGCAAAAATTCTGATAAAATTTGAGGGTTCTAAACAATATAGGTTTTTTCATCACATTATTTTTCTCAATTTTTATAAAATACAAAAACTAATTATTTTTTAATGTTAGAGTGCTCAAATCAGAATTCACTGTCTACAAAAATAAAGAGGAACTCATCCTTTTTATAACTTTGGGTTGAGTTAACATTTCTTTGTAACTTATCCTTGTACACCAACATAGAAAGGAACAAATTATAATACATATATATATATATATATATATATATATATATATATATATAAGTAATTATTTATTAGTAATAATAATCAATTGAATTTATATGACAACTTTATATTAATTTATTTAATCGGTCTAATTAATTAAATTATAATTAATCAATTTATAATTTATATTAATAGATTAAATATCCAGGTGCCTTTCATGAATTTAAGATAAATTAATAATCAATTATTAATAAAAATATCTTGATTAATACAAATATAGATTAACACAAATATTTTAATTCTGTTTAATTATGGGATTGAAATTTTAGGGTGTAAAATTACTAGTATGATTTGAATATTGTTTATGATACATGTTAATCACTTGGAATGGTTGGAAATTGGGCTCCCTCACATTCCACTTGTACTGATAGTTTAGATTCGAACAAGTTAGTGGAACTGTTACCAATTTATGGTGCATAGTGAAAATATAACTATAACAAAATTTTTAAGCAATACAAGCAATATAAATAAAAAAGCCTACAACTATTGTATAATTAACTAATTCAATGAAATAATCAATTATTTCAATTATAAATTTATAATTGATTATATTTAATTATTTGATTAAATTATAACAAACAATTTTATAATTAGTTTGAAAGGGATATTCTTATAAAAATATATTTTTTCTAAAATATGAAAAGGCGCATATGTTTAATACTAAAGGGGGTTTATATAGCGGATATGTAAAAGATATGGGTTGTCCCAATGCTGAAAAGCCCAATATATAACTTGACCAGGGCATTGCATTCTTCATCCCCATATATTGATACTGTCCCTCCATAAAAGTTGTATTTCCAATTTTATTTTTTAAAAATATATATTTCAGATTATATATTCTAGAAGATATTTTCAGATCTAAAAATATATTTAAGAATATATTAATATATTCTGGAATTTTTAAATTTAAAAATATATTTTAGAATGTATATTCCATTAATACATGTATTAATATATTTTGGATTATACATTCTGAAATGTTTTCATTAATAAATATTTCAAGATGTATTTTTGAACTAAAAAATATTATAAAATATATTAATATATTTTAAATTGTATATTTTAAAATATATTTCTGGATTTGAAAATGAATTATAGATTCTATAACATATTTTTGAATTTTGCAATCAAAATGTATCAACAGACTTCAGATTGTATATTCTAAAGATATTTTCTAGATCCAAAAATATATATTGAAATACGAAACTTAAAATATATTTTCAAATACAAGTTTATCCGTCATAGGAGTTCAGGTATAAAAACCCCTTGACCACAGTTCTATGGCCCAATACTGTGCACCAACACTCATGTTGTTGTGAAGGGTGGGACATTCTTTTTGGTATAATGAAGTTTAAGAACGTGAATGCAATTCGTTAATTAGTAATAAACGACATAGATCACGAGATTAAACTTTAAGCTCACCTCTAATTCTTTTTCTTTTACAATTCACTAATAAAAACTAATTGTAAATCATGTATAATTTTTTTCCATATACCAATTTTAAAAATTTTCATATAAAAAATAAGATAAAATGTTGAAATATTATATTGCAAGCACACATATATATATGCTTCACGACACTTTGCATCTATCTATAATAGCATTCAACTCAAAGCAAACACAACATAATAATTATTTCAATGTAAAAAAATTATTTTTAACAAAACTAAATGTACATTTTTTATTTTAAATATTTAAATATAACAATATTTCATCCCATATAATTTCATAATTAAATCTCAAGACATAAAATTGCATCAATAATAAGTCTAACAGAACTAATCTTCTATTATAGACACTACTTGAAAGTCTATAATAAGTCTAACATACCTAAAAAATGGTTTTCTTTAATTCAACATAACTCATCTCCTCTTATAGACACTATTTTGAAAGTTATTTATACGTCAATTTCTGCTTGCATCAAATTGTTTGACTACAAGTTTAACTATTCCAACAACAGTTTATATAACGTGAAAACTGAAATTATAATGAATCATATAAGAAAATGAAAAGGAAAACTAATATTGGATCAGGACAATTTTCATAAAATAATGATATTTGAGCCATTATTAGTTTCTATAGTGATTATTTGACTATGAAGGTAATCGTGATCCATGACAACGCATCCAGAATCAGTATTTGAGCCATTATTAGTTTCTATCGAGACGTGAGGGTTATGTCTTCTGCCTTTTTCTCATTATTTTTATCCAAACTTTCTTATAAATAAGAATTCAAATTATCTTTCTTGAAAATTGAATATCAGAACAAATATAGGTTCAAATGTTATACTATAACTTTTGAGATTAAACTACAAAACTAGGTTTAAGTTCTATATATCCATTTGTGATTAGAAATTTTCTCTTTAATATTTAACGATGGCAAGAATTTTTCCACCAAAGATAAACTTAATTGTTTACTAACCTTCTATATCATGATTATTTGGCCATGGAAAATAGGGCACAACATGATGTGATGTTATTAAAGTTAGAAATCGAGACTAAATGTTTTATTGTTAGCAATAGTTTGCAGACTTTATCCATCTAATAAAGAAGCAAAAATATTGACCTTTTCAATAAAATAGAACGGTTGAAAATTTTATTAATTAATTATCAAGTTTCATTTGATACTTTTTAAGTTTTTATTGAAAAATTAGAAGATGTATACTTATACGTCCACATCCACATCTTCATCTTCCTTAGAGGTAGTCCATTGGAACAAAAAAGTAATATTATATATGTTGATAGATACATTTGCACTATCATACCTGTAATTTTTAATTAATTCATCCATTCCTATATATATAATTTGTCACATTAAATAAATTTGATAAATTCAATAATCTCGACCAATATGGAAGTTTGTAAAATGATATACAATAGTCCATAAATCTGACAAATTCAATGGTTTCGACTTAAATGGAAGTTCATAAATTCATGCTATTTTATTCCTAGGATATCTACTTGTATTTATATAGTTAGGGTAGTGAAAATGGATCAAGTTTGCTTTCTGAGGTCTAATTCTTACCTGTTTCTGTAATTTAATATAAGTCCTAATTAACTTTGGTCTATTTACGAAACATGTTGATGGATTGTTCTTTTAAGGGTTCTTGAAAGTTTATTTATTATATATGGATTGAATAGGATTGTTATTATTAGTAAATAGATTTAGATATATTAATTTAAGTCGAGGAAAAAGATGGTGTACAATGAAGGAAAGTGAAGTTGGTCGTAATGGCCTTGTATCGAGTGTTTAAGCTACTAAATATTTTAGAAATTTAAATTTTCAATTATTTATTTATTGAAATCTTAAACCTTAAAATTCATACATAGTGCATGATTTTCTTTATTTATGGATTTCATTATATTATATACGAATAATTTCCTTTCAAGAAAAAATTCGCCCCAACATGCTAAAGTTGCTTATAGATTTTATCCATGAATAATTGACTTTATTTTTATATACGAAAAAATTCATATAAAACGTGATTTTGATACGATAAAATTCGTATCAAATTCCTAATTTACCTACAAATCTAAATTTATAGATAGTTATTGGTAAGTAACAATCAAATTTCTTATAGTGACGTTTAATGATTGCTAAATAATTAATGTTAGATACCAATTATCTTGATTTAATTGGTCACTAAATTCAATTATTACTTTTATTTCCTAATTATTTAGCAACCAAAATTTGATTTAGTGACTATTTTGGTCATAATTAGCAACAATTTCATTTGGTAGCTAAAAGTTGATCTCTAAATAATTTTTTTCTTATAGTGACAAAATACCCTTACCCTTTGGTTATACATACAAATGATGTTTTAAGAGTTCTATACGATTATATTTTCGTATGTGTACGTGTATGTGTATATGTATGCACATACGTGAGTGGAGTGGGTGGGGTTGTGTGTGTTCATGTTTTTATTTATACTACAAGAAACACTAAATTAACTTTCAAGTATAATGTTGACCAAATTGTAACATTATTAGAGTCGGCTTAACCAACTCTAGCACAACTCAAAAAGTTAATTGTTTAAAAAAAAGAGTTAAAAATATAAAATAATTTTTAAATGATTTAACTGTTGATAGAGACAATTTAACCAACTCTAAGCTGATACTAATTACATTTTATGTTTTTAATAAATAAATATTTATATTAGTGTCAAATTAACATAAGCTAAATCGATACTAATAAAGTCTGCTCAATATTGAATTCTAAGAAAATTGGCTAAGTTAACTATAATATGACACTAACTATTTGTAACTTAATAAGTAAAAATATTTATGTTAGGGCCAACCTAGTTGACGCTAATATTATTTATTTTTAGTATTATATATTTTTTAAGTTAGCTTTTGTTAAATTGACATTAATTTTCTTTATTTTATTATTTTGTTAAGTTAATATTGATTAGGGTAACACTGATATAATATATCTTTATATTTATTTAAATTAATATCAGTTAAGTCAACACTTATTTATATGTTAAATACTAAATTGCTTTAATTAACAATTAGCTTATTATACTAATATCGGTTTCTAAAAATGGATACCACCAACTTAACTTTCATATTTTTAACATTCTTGTTTATGATATGTAAAATTTGGGATAATAATTTTTTTTTTGTTTTATGTTGGCTTATGACATACGCTAATTTATAAAAAAAAAGATAAATGTATAATTATTTTACCCTTATTCTTAGTATTTTTATATTTTTGTATTTTTGTATTGTTTTGAATATAACGTACTTTGACATGTCTCAAATATAAATTTTTCTGATCACTAACAGTTTTTTTTTTTTTTTTAATTTTTTTTTTTTTTTTTTCTTTTTTTTTTTTTTTTTTTTTGTTTTTTTTTTTTTTCTAAGTCTTTTCATGCTTATCTCCTTTATTTGCATTAGTTTCTTTCACTCACATTTATCTTTTTTATTCAACACATCTCCTTCCTTCACATTTATCTATTTTCTTGGCACTCATCTTCATTCACATACATATTTCTCATCTATACACATTTCCTTTATCCACATCCTTCTCCTCATCTCTTTAATCAATTATAATTTTTTTTCTCTATATTTTATTCTTTTCAAAAATAGAGACATTGTACGAGAATTTTTTTTTAAATTATTGTTATCGGTATAGACTAATTGAAAGCAAATTAAATTAATATTAAAAACATATTTTAACATTAATTAAAAAAATATATTAAAAGTAATGAAACAAATTAAATTACTATTAAATAAATTTTAAAATAAAATTATATAAATACTAAATTAGTTTAATTAAAAATTAATTTAAAAATTTTGGATAAATTAACGTCGCATTTAACGTCTTAAGCCAACTTCACTGCTGTCCGTCGTTTCTAAAAATGGATACCACCAAATTAACTTTCATAATGTTAGTACCCTTATTTATGTGAAACAAGATCCACCTAAAGTTAACGGGGATTATTTATATAATAAAAAGAAAGTTAAATGTGAAATTATTTACACTTACTCCTAGTATCTTTTTATTGTTTTAAATTTATGTACAATTATTACTTTAAGTAATTTTAATTAATCTTTACTACTATTTTTAATTCTTAAATTTATTTATTTTTATCAGCATTCTTCTATTTACTCAATGGAATTTTTCAAATTCTAACATTTTCATTATAAAATTACAAAATAATAAAAAGTGTTAACTTTTACTTATATTTCTCTAATCAAAATACAGACAATTTTGGTAATTGTAAATAGAAATTTTGACTATGTAACAATAAGCTAAATCCTGTCATTAATAACTTTTTAAAATTTATAAAATCTCAAAGAAGTTGAGAACTATAGAACATTATTAGAAGGAAAAAAAAACTTATAATTAATTGCACTTAATTTATGGTTAAGATATTTAAATTATATTTTTATAAAAAATAATAGGACTTCCATATACAAAGCCTTAAATTATCTCTTTCAACTACAACTGCTATTTTTTCAGATTAGTGAAATGCATATACTTTGGTTAATTACTCCATAAGTTTGCATGTTTATTTGTTACATAACTGAGAGTGCCAACAACCCACTGTTCTTAAATGTATAAAGAAGACGAATTAGCACGTGTATGTTATTTTGAAAAAGGACAAAACATTGACGTGTGTTTTGGGTGGTAAATCAGTTATGAACATAACAAGTAGGTAAAGTAACACATGGAAATTGATGCACGTGTTCTCTGGGTTGCCAATGCAGTATATTCATCCATTAATTAACATTAAACAGTTTTCTTCTTTTTTTTCGGCTGTCAAATCATTCACACCACCAATTTACCTTTCTCCTTTTGATGCACAGGGATTAAGGAATTAGGTCTAGAATCAACTTTCTAAATATATCTTATGGAAAAAACTTTTGTTGAAATTGGTAAAATTTATTTTATAAGGTAATTCAAGTGTTGAATTTGTATAATGATTAATAAAAAATGTGATTTTAAAATGTTCTGACTTTTAAATTATATAAATTCATTAAATAGTAGATGTCGGTCAATATATATAGTAATAGTGTAAAGTAAAATTTGGTATACTTTTACGTTAAAGTAAGATAAATTTATAAAGCACTATAAATCTGATTCTGCACCAAAATAATTAAAATCTTAGAGCTGTATGTACCCAAAAAATCACATCAATAGAAAATGTACTCTATCAACATTTTCGAACAATTTTTCACTATAATTTTTGCAGGTAAATATCATTAAAAAAAACTATAACATCATTTATTCATTTACTCCATTAATTAATTTTATGATTTATTCCACTAACACTCTCTTTCCTTTCCCTGGCCATACCTCCTCAAAATTCAAATAGTGTTTTCCTTTTATTATACATAGCTTCTGTTGCATTTTATTTAATGTTTTACAAAAAGAAATTGTCTTTTTTTTATACTACTTAGTATTTTTATATAAGAAAGCATTGGTAAATTGACAATCTAATGAAAGAATTATTTGATAATTAATTATATTAATATTTTTTTAATTGAATTATTTATATATTAATATTAAAATAAAGTTCAAGTGGATGTTCATTTAATAAAGGGCATGAAATATAAGTTGTCTTCTCATATTTCTCCATGTACTTGTCATCCATTATACAAAACTTCTACACTCATCAATGACATAAAACTTTATATATATATATATATATATATATATATATATATATATATATATATATATATATATTTTT
>Ga0209489_105752_pt1 | contig 20987 bp, 9 predicted proteins | sample SiratrowhiteBW_FD_187527 | JGI IMG/M metagenome (GOLD analysis project Ga0209489, IMG submission 187527) | Root nodule microbial communities of legume samples collected from California, USA - Siratro white BW (SPAdes) (version 2) | ecosystem: Host-associated > Plants > Roots > Nodule | place: USA...
TATATATATATATATATATATATATATGTATTATAAATTTATTTAAATGTACTAATATAATGTGTAATGTGAAAAAATAAAGAGATAGTAAAAATCTAATTAAATTTACAACTTTTACATTTCATCATCATTAAAAAATACAGCTTCTAATTTTGGTTCATCAAGAGACAAGCTCGCAATATCAAGAATTTCATTGTCGTCTAATGAAATATCATCTCCTACAATATCTTATAATTTAGTTTAATCTTCTTTGTATTTTAAAGAGTTTCTTGAAAGAAGACGCAGATTACTATGAATATATACTAGATTTTTTGTCCTTTTAGGTGTCATCTTATTTCTTTTCAAATGTATAAAAGGGTAGGTACTTCAGTTCCTTTCACAACAAGATGAAGAACATGGTTGTTCAAGCAACTTACGAGTGATCTTTTGAAGTATTGGTGCATGAGCTCCATGAATAATCCACCATGTTTTTGCATCCATTTTACCTTTATCTCTTAAAGAGTCAACATCTTCAAAATATTCCCTTCCATTCGAAAAGTTTGCTAATTCTATATTTACTTGTCTCCTTACATTAACATCATCAAAGTACCTCTTAAAACATTTTTTCATTTCACGAATAAGTTCAACACCTTGATGTGGAGCAAGTCTTTGTGGATCTTCACTTAACCATTAGTAACTATAATATCTATAACATTAGAAATATATAAACATAAATTAACATTATGATATTGTAAATAAAATATATAATATAAATTATAATCATAAAATAATTTAACTATAATACATTGGATTTAAAGAATGAGCAAGACAATGAAGAGATGTGTTACTCTTAGTCCAACGATCAATTAATATTGATGTACTACCTCAAAAAATGATGAATTTTCAACTTCTGTCATTCTTTCATGTTGGAACATGACATTTTTTCACATTTTCAATCATTGAATCCCATATTTCATATACTAAATGAAGAGTAGCCATTTCCGTATCTGTTTTTGTGAGAACATCATAAATAGGGGCAGTAAAAGCAAGTATGTAATCATCCTTCGTCCACAAATTATCATTCAACAAAGTTTCTTTCACAAATTGTGCTTTATCCAATCATCCTCCTTGTAAGATAATCATTCATCACTAATAACCATCTATTGTAGTCTTTTTTTACAAACTTTGAAAGCTTTTGAGATTGACTATAGTTGAAGCAAATCTTGTTGGAGCACCAAAAAGCAACTTCAATGAGTTAAAGATATTGAATATTGATAATCTCATAGAGTGTCCCACAATAAAGTTTTTAAAATAGTATCATCAACAATTTGTGAGATCCAAAAACATTATTCATAAGCATCACTATTTCTTTCAGTATTTTTTGCTGCACAAGGAGTCCAATGAATTGAAGGAAATTATAATTCTATAAGCATACTCACTGCCTTACATACAGTTGCATTTTCAATTATAATTTGTACCACATTATTCGACCCAACCTACATAATTTCATCTCCCATGTGTTTAGCAATAAATTATTTGTCTTTTATCTCACCTAACCCATCTAATGACTTCAAAAATATTGGTCCACTTTCAATGATAGCCATAAAATTTATAAGTGGTATTTTTTGACGATCACTCCATCCATCACTAACAATTGTCGAACCTTTTTTATTTCATGAGTTTCTTATAGGTTGCAGAAGAATTCCTACTTAACTTCTCTCTTTTGAAAGTAAAGGACCTTTCAATTTATTATACGTTGGCGGTAAGTATCCACTAAGATTATAAGTATTAGTTGGATAAGAAAATGCAATCCTATAATAAGGACTTCTTGATAAATTAAATGGTAGACCTGAAGAATAAAACATCTTCGCAATTTCACAATCAAGAGTATCTCTAACTTGAATATTGAAGGAAGACTTTAAAGGACCTTTTAATCTGCGGCTCTTGTTTGTCTGATTTCCTTCATCAGATACAGGTGATAGAGGGACATTTCTTTCTTGGAATTTTCTATTTTCAATGTTGGTTCATTGTCTAATTTTTTGAACTCAACAAGTTTTGACAAACTCACGTTTAGACAACTTCTAACTCCTCCTCTCTTAAATTGTAATAAATGAGCTCTATAAGATCCATTGAATAAAAAATCACACAAATTGTATTTAATCATATTATTTCTCCCACCAAGAGTTTTTTATTTTTATTTTTGAAACATATCTCCATAAAGATTTTGTTTTATCTTCTTGTTTTATGCTTGATTATTCATCTTAATTTCCTATAAATATTAAATATACAAATTTACTTACATAATGAAATAAGTTTATTTAGTAGGAACTAATTTATAAATATAAAAAATAAAAATTAAAACTAGTGACAAATTAAAAATTAATTATAGTATAATATATATTTAAATAAAAACTAAAAAGCATAAATCAAATAAAAACTATAATTTTTAAATATAAATAAAACATAATAATTTTTAAAAAACAGGTATTATATAATAAAATTTTATAAACATAATTATTAATACAAATTATGATTAATAAGAAATTTATAAATGTATATAAATAAAATAATCAGCTACTACTTTCCTAAAGTAATCTTATAAAGAAATAATAAAATAAATAAAAAAGAAATTTTATAAAACGTGTCTTCACGGAGAAAAATTTTCAAAATAAATGAAACAATAATATATATTTACTACTACTTCTCATAGACAAATTTTTACTAGTATTTCAAAATAAATAAAATAATAATCTTTTAAATGTGTCTTCGCACATAAAACTTTACAAGACACTATCTTCACAGAAAAAATAATAAATTTTTAAAAATCGTGTCTTTACAAAAAGAAATTTGCAGAGAAAAATTTTAAATATAGATAGCCTGTTTTGAAGAAGAAAAATTCACAAAGACAATGTATTCACTAAGAAAATAAATAAAATAATAAAAAAGAAAACTTTTTAAAACTTAAATAAACTTATCGTTTTTTCAACTTTTACACTTTTTCTTCCTTCAAGAGATAGCAAAATAGAGAGTCTTTACTGAAGGTTCTCAGAGCATCTTCTAGAGAGTGTCTCGTAGAGAGCGTTTTCTAAATATCAAAGAGATTCTCAAGCTTTTTCCAACACGACGAACTTCACCTATTTTTCTTCTTTTCTTTTTTATTCGTTTCTCTAGTATCTTCATTTATTTGTAAGCATTTTCAGAATATCATTTGAGTGATTTAAGGAATGAAAATATTTGATATGGATACAATTCTGTGAGTTGAATATATTTGTTTTGAATTTTATGAACATTTTGTTACAATTTTCACTTGGATTTTGCGATTTTGATAGAAGATAGTCCAGTAGCGGTTGGCAGTGTCTTATTTGTGTGTCGAACATGGTGGATCATGTCTGGCGGAGGGGTGGGTGTCCGACGCAGTGTTGTTCACGCCTCCGCAGTGTGTCCGGGTCAGAGATGTATCGGAAGAGGGGAAGCAGGTCATTTCCCCCGTGTCTGAGCTTCATAGCTTACCCTTCTATCTAACAAGTCTTTTCGTAATTTTAGAGATTATCTCCTGCCAAAATTCCTTCCTTTTATAATTTTCACCTATGGGATAAATGAAAGGCGGGTTCATAATTCTACAATTCATAATTGCTACCAATCTTTTCAATTTCATAGCCTCCACTCTCAAACCTCTTAGCATGCTCTCATTAAAGTTAATTTTGAATCCAAATGCTAACTCAAAGCACTTTAATACACTCTTAAGGGTGAAGGCTTTTTGTGTGCTTAACTTAGAGATAAACATAGTATCATTCCCAAGATGTAACATAGTAATGTTTACACTACAAGAAAAAAACTATTTAGAGACTATTTTTTAGCTAGCAGATAAAATGATTGTTAATTGTGACCAAAATAATCATCAAATTAGGTTTTGATTGTTAAATAACTACAAAATAAAAGTAATGATTGAATTTAGTGATCAATTAAGTCAAGATAATTGGTATCTAACATTAGCTACCAAGGTTTTAGTCACTTATATCATTAGCTTCTAAATTGGTATCTAATTAAGTTAGAGACTAATTTAAAATCTAATGGTATAAGTGGCTATAACCTTGGTAGCTAATGTTAGATACCAATTATCTTGACTTAATTGGGTACTAAATCCAACCATTACTTTTACTTTGTAGTTATTTAGCAACCAAAACCTAACTTGGTGATTATTTTGGTCACAATCAGCAATCATATTATTTGGTAGCTAAAAATTGGTCACTAAATAACTTTTTTCTTATAGTGTTATCTCTTTTCTACCCACCTTTATCCCATTTGATCTCTTTCACTATCTGTTTTTCTAATGGCCCCTGCTATTGAGAAAAGTCAAAGAAAGACAACAAGGGGAATAGAGATTTGAGCAAGGTCAGGCAAAGGAACGAGTACTTGCAGAAATAGTTGTTTGTCAAACATAAAGGGAAAGAGCTCATGATCTTAGCAATAGTGGATTGGAAAGATACCAAGTTTATCCGTTCATGAATGAGGAACCGAGACTTATATGTATGTATATGTTTACATTTTGAAAAATAATTAAAGGTATGTTTGGGTTAAGAAAAAGACAGACACATCATTTATAATGTTTTTAGGGAAGTTGATCAAACTCTACAAAGAGCATATATTGATGTACTTCTGTATATATTGCTTGTATAAGGATTAATTAATCAAATTGTGTTATCTTATTCATATATTTATTATTATTGATAAAAAAATTTAAAGTTAACTCAATTTTACATTACTTGAAAAATTGTTTAGTTTTTTTATCGACAAAAGAATATAAATTAATTGGAAATACATAAGAGGTACTTCAACCCTTTACCAATATTCTACATAAAAATACAAGATACAATAGCATAAAATATAAAAGGGATAACCCAAACTATTAACCTACCCTATACCTTAATCTTCTCGTATGAGTCATAGGCCAAGTCTTAAATAGCAAAATAGGTAAGTGTAGGATTAAAATTTAAAACTACACAATCCCTCTTCCATATGCCTTACACTAGCCAATTCACAATATACTAGGATTTAGTGCTTTGTTCTTAGGTGATGCTCTTCAGCCTTACAGCATGTCACCTTTCATTCCAAGCTTTTCAAGCATTACTAAACACTTCATATAGTCATGTAAATGCTATCAATTGATTGCTTGCTGCATTCCCTATTGCACCATAGTCCTTCTTACCTGCATTCAATGAACAAATTTCGTTTTCACAGGTGACCACCCCAAAGAAGTACGTCTCTATTATTTAAGTATTAATAAACAAATAGTTATAACTCACTACCTGAAATTAGATGTTATCGACACCCTATAGAAACCGTGGTACTCTATCATTGTAAGCATTCTATTTTAGTGCAGTGTTTCCAAACACCTAACAAGTACTTGATACCAGTCAAAGTAGTAGAACATAACCCATGTTTCTTTATATTTCAACCATAACCCATATTTAGTTGTGTTAAGTACCAAACTTCCTCCATATCCACCTTCCCATGATTGAAAATAATCCTACTTTTATGGTTCCAAATTCCCCCATATAATTGCAATCCACATATCTTTCCAAAAAAATATTTTGTTTGTTAGTTAGACCCAGGATGTGAAAATGTTGAAAGTTAGTTAAGGGTTGATTATGATTCACTAAGCTTACACCCACCCAACTATCACCTTATTCCATAATTGTTTAGCTATCTTACATTCAAAAAATAAATGGCAGGTAGTCTCCTCCTTTTCCTTGCATAGCTCACACATTTTATTTGATGACCTTATCTATTTTTAGCCAAGTTCACCTTAGTAAGGATTCTATTTAAGAGGACTCTCTAGCCTAAGAAAGAGTGTAGCTCTAAGTATAGTGTTTAAGCTCCAGAGTACTTTGAAAACATTTTTATTGTCCACCTGTTCTGTATTATGTAGCATAAAATATGATGACCTAATAGAAAGTTGGCCCTCAATATCATCTCTCCACACTCTTCTATCTGGACAATTTCTGCAAGAATTTTTGCTAGCCACTAATTACATTAATTCATCCACCAACTCTGTTTCCCCAAAAGATATGTCTCTTCTCCATGGAATTTTCTCAGTTCCATGTTCCATCCCTCCACATTGTCAAGTCTCCATGGAATTTAATCAAACATTTTGTCTGCCAAAGATAACAACCTCCCTCTCATGGTTGATAGCTTTTTTCTAATTTTCTCCAATACTTCCTTCCAAAACTGTTTTTTCCAAGATTCTCTCCAATCTGAATCCCTAAATACTTGAAAGGAGAAGGCATATGATTACAGTTTAAAGACACAGTATAGTTATCCAATACATGTCTGGACCATTCATATCCCTCCTATCTTACTCTTGTGAAAGTTAACCCTCAACACCGAAATCAATCTAATCATCTCAATATACTTTTTAAAACTATGATAATTTTATCCTCACAAAAAATTAGAGTATCATCATCAAACTGGAGTAAACTAATTAGCACTAGGTTAATCCTATTTTAATTTCTTGGAATAGATTTTTCTTGGTTGCTTCTTTAACTAATCCAGCTAAGCTTTCTACCACAATGAGGAAAAAATATGGTGATAGTGGATCTCCTTACCTCAAATCCCTTGTTAGACTAATTTCCTTTGTTGGGGTGTCATTGACCAACATTGATATTAACATCGACCCCATAGAAGCCTGATCCAACCTATCTATTTACTATAAAAATCAAGTTGTGAACCAATTAAAGAAAATAGTTAATATGAGTTTTAAAGAAAATTATTATAAAAATCAATAAATATAATAATATATATAATTAGCATATAGTTTTTATAATTCATATATTTGTGAAATTTCGTTTGAACCAATTATTATTCTCTTGAATACTTTCCTTCAAAATTGTTCTTTATTGCTTGAGCAATATATCTAGTACCCTTTGATGTTTACAATAAGAGTTTTAAATAGCAGAAAATTATTTTCCTTCAGCATCCAAATAGACTTTTGAATAACCAACTCCTAGTTTCTAAAACGAATTAATATAACTCTTTTCTCTTGAGCAATTTTACATCGTTTAAGCAATAAGAGTTATGTAGGAAAAATAAATTCTTTAACACTGATCTCACTATAGACTCCATCTCATAGCTTGAACAAAGAACATTATCATCTAAAAAACAACCAATTGAACATTTAGGCAATAGTATTATGCACATACATTTAATACCACCCCTTGAATGCCTAGCATGGTTCTGAAGCAGTATATTTATACTGATCAAATACCAAAAAACAAAAGTAACATCAAGACTCTTCAAACATGCAATTATTCTATCTTATTTATTCATACTCATTTCAAAAGCCTAAACACACAACTTTAAATTTTAATCACTTTCAACTTATTTCTCACAACTTTGGTCCCCTAATACCAAAAACATTATTCAACCAAAAGTCAACCCAAACAATTCCAAATTCACCATACATATATCTACCACTATACAATGCCAATCATCATCTTATAAAATAAGGTTATCAACATCCTTACTAAATCCATTCAGCCAAAAGTTTATCCTTTCTAAATCCTTTCAACCAAAAGTTTAGATTGACTTTCCTTTCCTAAAGGTAGCATGCTTTTAAAGAAAAATTAACTTCTAAAACCATAGGCCTCCAAAAGGAAAAGAAATTTTCAAGTAACTTCTAGTTCACTAACCAAATCAAGATTCTAATTAGATGAATCCAATATTTGTCATCTTCTATATAATAATAAGACTGTGAAAAGTAGAGATGATTAAGGCATTATCTTAGATGAATTATAAGGAATTTAAAACTTTAGGGAGATAAATTTTTATAATGAATGTGAATAAAATATTTTAAATCTACTCATAAAATTTTCGGAAGACATTTTTATTTATATTTATTCAATTTTTTTAAGCTCGAATAAACTATGCTTGTAGGAATTTCCTTAAATTTTATGCAAAGTTTAGGTATACAGTGACACAACTACTATAAATTAACTTATAAATTACAAGTTAATATATCACTAATAGAAAAATGACCTTCTACGTCAGTTTTAAAAGATTTTTTACGTCGGTTCTGGAACTGACGTAGATAGAGGCAACGTAGAAAGTCTTGGACATATAACGTCGGTTACGCTACATCGATTGAAAATAGAAACCGACGTCATATAACCAACTAAGACAACTGAATTACAGCGTAAGAGATTAATATTACGTCGATTGGAGCTGCACCCAACGTAATAGAGAACTTTTTACGTCGGTTGTAGCTTACAATCGATGTAAAATGTCCTCTATTAAAATCTAATTTTTTTAAAAAAAAAATTCTAGAGTTTTCCAGAATTCTTGATAAATCTCTAATCCATAAAATGAACTATCACAAAAATTTCCAAAATTTTTTGACAAATATAGATAGATGAAATAGAAAAAAAATGTCAAAAATAAAAAAAAAAGTAGTAAACGATGAAATTTTGGAAATATGTTTTTCCGAATCCCCTAAAGGGTATTGCCTACTAGCTTCATTACGCCATTTCGAGTAACTTTCATTTTTCGAGCGTCTTAACCCGAACTCTTTATCAAAAGTTATAGCTAGTTGAAGTTTTTTCGTTCTAAAATTTTGAAACCCAAAATCTCTTATACAAGCATACAAAAAGCAGTACAAGCATACAAATAATACAACATGTCAAAGATAAGAAAACATACCTCTTGTAGACAGCGAGTAAAATCAGTGAATGCAAATGGACCCAAATAAAATCTACCAAAACCAATGAATGCAAAAATGGAGTGAATGAAACTACAAAGATAGTGAGAACAAAAGAAAATGGGGGAGAACACGACGTACCTGTGAGAGTGAACCAATGACACCCAAACAAGAACCGAAAACGTGAACCAATAGCACTCAAACACGAACCGAAAACGTGAATCAATGGCATAAAAAATGCCAACCAAAAACGTGAACTTAAGAATTGAAGAATAAATGAAACAGTGGCACAATGGCACGTGCAACAGTGAAGGAGAAGACAAAGCGACACGGCTCAGTGAAGCATAAGAATGAAGCACAGGGTACCTTAAATCCCTAATTTTAACTCGAGAGAGATACTAAGTCGGTTGGGAGGTCCCAACCGACGTAGTATATGATCTAATTTTATCAATTTTTCTCAAAATTCACTTGCGTGTCATGAGGGAAATACTACATCAGTTAGGATCTCTCAAATGATATAATAAAACTATATATTACATCGGTTGAAAGCTCCTAACCGACGTAATATCTCTACCGCCATTTCAAAATTTTTAAATTTTGAATTTTATTTTTTCAGTCTTTTTATATGTCAGTTATTTGTGGAACCGGCTTAGAATATAATATATTATATCGAATTTGTATAAACCGACGTAATATCTTTTCAAATATCTATAAAAATGTCACTGCGTTTTTGTTTACATCGATTTTTTTCACCGACATCATATGCGGTTGTAGAATATGTTTTTTATACTAGTGTATAAATTTTAAATAGATTCACACGTTTATAAATAATGGCTAAAAGACACATTTTTTTATTAGTAATAAAAAACTATATTAATTGGAAGTATTTAGAAAACTTTAACTCTGATATACAAAATTAAGATAAAAGTAAGATGTAGCAAATTTTTAAATCTAAAACATCAGCATGATGAAAGAATCTGCACTTGCCCTCTAGCCTCTTCACCCTTAGAAACTGCAAGCTTCATGACAGAATACTAATAAATTCCATCCAACCTTCAAAATTCCAGCCTACATCATTTGGTAGCTTCCCCAAAGTTGCGGTTGAATTTGTTGACTGGTAAGCCTGCAAGCTTGATGGTACAAAGTCCACATTGTAAAAGCAATATATGTTGGAAACATCTTCATCCTGCTACAACTCCATTGGATTACATGCGTAAAAGACAAATGTTAGGGAGTTTATGAAATATGCAAGAGATAACATCCAGAAGAGAGGTAGACATTGGAAGTAGGTTGTGTGTCATGTGCTAAATAAATAAGAAAACAACAAATCATCAGGGCAAGTTTAGGGTTGCAAGTATAGAATATATGTAATAAGTGAGCACGTGTTAGCATCTAAACAAGCAATCTATTTCAACAAAACAGGGTAAGATAATTTCTTATTTGGTTTGCATGGTAATAGTCATCAACATGCAAAGCAGTGAATTTTTTGAAAAGAAGATATTCACATACAACAATGCAACACTTTGGGTGGGAAAAACATCAATCTAAATATGTAATTTACCACAAATATATAAGGATGTAGGCTGAAGTCCTTCCATAAAAAGAATTAGTTACGACGATGACTTAATTAGTGGCAGAAGAACATGAGTTTGAATTTATTTATTTTACACTATCAATCAAAAGGATAGAAGCTAAAGTTCTAATTCAACCAGTATGTCGATATTATCAAACTACAATTTCTGGATGCAGATTTCTGATTTACTAAAAAAGAATCATGTGGTTGGTTTTGTATGCAGCTTTTAAGTATCCTTGCTTTCATGGTAGGTATATTGACAAGTTTTATGTTGGTCTTGTGACTAAGTAAACAAAAGTAATCTCTTGCACATAACTATAGAGACACTTTTAACTCCAAGTATCCATGGTTTTGTACTCTTCTAAATATAACTAGTAAAATAAAATAAGGAATACAAAAATAATCAACACTGACAGGTTATAAATATTTCAAATGAATTACAGGTTCTACCGCCTACTTCAAGCGTGTATGCCTGTAAACTTCAAAACATATTTATTAGTTTAGCACTTTTATTTACTTCTAGTATATAGGTGGACCTTCTCTTTATATTATTTGCTCCCATGTATGTTATCAAATTCTAACAATCTCTGCACATTTGGGACTGACTTGAATTGTAGGTGTTTAGTTTTATAATTACATGTTATATGAATTTTATTTTAAGTATTTTATTTTATGTTTTCTTTTCAATTTTTTTTATCTTTTTAATTTTTATTTTAATTTATTAATGTATTTCTACGACATAAAACTGCAACACACTGTGTACGCCAATCAATGTGAATATTAATTTTAAATGAATATAAAATAAATTTATTTACAATTAAAAATATCTATGTTAAAACTATTAATTTTCTATTATATTTCTTTATTTATTTAATGTCGACTTAATCAACACTTTTGTTTTTAATATTTTATCCTTTTTATTTTGGTTCTAATTTATTAATATATTTTTACAGCATAAAACTGCAACATTGGCATTAATAAATGCAAATTCTAATTTTAAATGAATTTATTTATAATTAAAAATATGAATGTTAAAATTATTAATTTTTTATTATATAGATAATAATGTTTTACGAATGTTCTTTTTATATTTTACTATCTTATCTTAAATGCTTAGTCTCTACTGTTGATAATTTTGTTTTTTCAATAGAAGAACTAAAAGGTTTGTTAGGCTATAATGGAGGTTCAGTTTCTTTTGTTTATTTGGGTTCTCTTAGAACATGTTACTTTCAATCACTTACCAATAAAATTTATCTTAAACTTGTTTCTTGGGAAGCTAAATCTCTTAGTATAATAATAGGAAGAATTCAACTGGTTAATCATGAAGGAACCATTATGTTCAAAGGCTAATCCAACAAGTTAAAAAGTTAATTTAACTTGTTATTAGTCTCTAAAATAATAAAATTAGTTATTAATTCAATTAGAGACTAATTTAAAATTTGATAATAATTTATCACATCAATCAATTTAATTACCATTATATAAAAATCAATTTAATAAATAAATATATAGAAATTAATTTAGCAACTAATTATATAAAAATTAATTTAACAATTAATTATATTGAAACAAATTTAACCATCAACTAATTATACTATATAAAAATCATATCACTTATCATATTATAAAGAAACACACTAAGTAGTATTTTTCAATCATTTCATATTTTTAATTATTAATACTAATGAATTAAACTTTTTCCACTAAATCGTACTCCCCATCATCTAGTTTAGTCCAAAGCAAGCTCAATACAATAATAAATTGATTAAACAAAGCATTTGAGTAGAAAGGCAGCATAGCCATTAGTGGGTCATAGTCATGGATGGATCACTCAATGGAAGGCTTAATTGAACACTCTCAACTAAAAACCATTAATTTTGATCTTCTTGTTCCTAATACAATCTAATCTAAGGCTACGTTTGTTTCTTCCAGTAAAAAAAAATTATAAATAACAAGATGACTTTCTCAGCTAAGAAAATAAGGCAAAAGAAGAATGGAGTATGAAGGTTTTGGAAGGACCCAGAGACCACAAAGGGGCTATCATAAAGCAGGCATTAAAAGACACTATCAAGGTTATATGAAATAGATTTTGAAGACTCAGGAAAAGTAGATTCTTGCAGGATAAGATAAAGAGTGAAGCAGTGGCAGGGATGATCATGGAGGCTAAAGCAGAGTTTCAACATATCAATGACAAATCTTCACTTCAACTATAAATTTAATTACTTAAAATTCATATTATTATTAAAATAATAATAATTTTATATAATTATAACTCATTTCTTACTGTTGGAAAAATTTAAAAATAATTTAAAAATAAATAAAAACTAACTTATATAAAAAAATACTATACCTTTAACTCGACATTGAATTTTAAAATATTTTTTTTATATATTATTTAATTTTTTTATTTTTATCAATATAAAATTTATATTTATATTTAAATACTTAACATTTACATACTATTTATACGATTTAAAAAAACTTAAAAATTTAAAAAAAATAAAGTTACTATAATAAAATAAGAAATATATTTTTTTTATATTTCTATCTTTATTAAATTATCTGTTACACTTTCTAGAAACATGTAAGCATTGGTAGACTTTTGTGAGACCTTGTTTATGCGAAAATTAACTTAAGCCTCATCCAGTAATTGAAAGTGGAGTTTTGATAAATTGTATTCAGAGTGTCATTGTCGTATCAAGGAATAATCATTGCAGAATCACTTATTAAGCCCACATGCTGTCTTTCGGCAAGTGCTTTTTGACCCTTTTTTGAAGCTTACCAAAACAACCAAATAAATAAAAGACCAAACATGACTTTCATGGGACTTATGATAATGAGTTTTTTATTTTAATAACTCAAGAGACAAAAGCATTTAAGTGTAGATAAGATAATAAAATATTATTTGGTGCTCAATTTGTTTGAATAAAGTTTTTAATAGACTTTTAGAAAAGAAAATTAAAAATATTTTCTATAAAATAAAATTCATTTATATAATTTAAAATTCAGAAAAATATAAAAATATTAGGTCATTAGGTTTACCCTAGTTAAAATATATCAAGAGTAAGTAATACAGGCATTCATAATGTAAATTACTCTGTCGTTAAATTAGTTAGAAATTTTATATTAGTCGAAAAGGTGCACTAAAAATAACTTTTAATTGGTTATTAATATAAAATACTTTACATGAAGGGTTTACATAAATAAAGAAATAAATATATAGATATTTAAGATTTATTATAATACTATGATATTAGCAAACAAGTTTAATAATATGTCGAGTCATATGCTCAACATATAACATTATCAATTTTATTATAAGAATAAATTACTTAAAATTTGATAATGTGACACGAGAGAAATAGTGAAAGTTTTTTGTATTAATTATTTACACCCGTGATTTTAGGGATGGAAAAGCTACAAAAAATGTATCAAAATTTCACACGTATTATATATTTAAACTTCATCAGAAGATTAGATCCACTTTAAGCACTTCTTTTTCTTCTTTTCTTTATCCCTCTCATTTTATTAATTACGACTCTTTGAAATTGAACAAAAGAAACCATTCCATTCCCTACCTACTTTATGTATAAAATTATATTATTTTGGAAATAGAAAATAGTTAGAAAGTAGAAAGCAATAAAACAGTTTTTTATTCACATCAAAGTAGAATGAAAAACAATAAATAAATATAAGGGTCTCCGATGGGTACAAAATTGACCATTAATCTTTACACTATTATTTTTGAAAGAATATGATTAGAGTATGTAATGTGTAATATAATAGGGGATTTATTTAATTCGGATTTTAAAATATTTTTCAAGTAATTTATTTTGTAGATTTTAAAATATGTTATAAAATGCAATATTTTTTAAAAATAATTTGTATTTTAATTTTTAAAGAATTTTTAAATCATGAAATCATAATATTTAAAATATTTTTGTGAATTTACAAAAATTTAAAAGATTTCATATTATTTTAAAAAATCATAAGTGTTTTATTTTTATCTTTTATATTGTGAAAAACATGTTTATGTATTATCATAGTTTACTTAAATTAAATTGTATTTCAGTGACAATGGTATTCATATTTCAAATAACAAATAAACAATAAAATTTGGATTAAAAAAAGTGATAAATCAACATAAATTATGATAACTAATTAATTTACCCTTTAATATAACATTTTTCTGTGTATCTAAACTATAGCGACTTTCTATGTGTTAATTTTATTTTTTGACCCTTCATACTGAAAAAAAAAATTATAATCACTAATATTGAGCACTAATTTTTAAAAGAAAAATGTAACATATAATTCTTCAAACATCTTTCAAGAAAGTAAGAAAGTTCTCTTTTTCGGAAAAGTATGAAATGATATTTATAAACTAGAGAAAAGTATAAAATGATACTAATAAATTAGATAGAGTTTCCTTTTTTAATCAATTGTTTATATTTTTATTTATTGTATGTGAGAACAAATATATTAGATTTATTTAATACAATTAATTATTCACTATTTATAATAATTTATATATGAAAAAGAAACAATTTAAATTAGATTTATGTAGATTAATTGAGTATTTCCTGTTCATATTAATTATTTGTGAAAATAAATATTTTAAATTTAATTACATAATTTATTATTTACTGTTCATGGTCAGGTAAGAACAAACATTTTATATCTAGTTAATAATCAATTATATGTGAAACTGAATGTAAAATCTAAATTTGATCTAATCGATTATAATTTTAATATAATTAATTATTATATGTAAAAATATAGAAAACTAATTTTTAAATACATATTTACTCTAAATTATCTTAGAGTTGTATGTTTTATCTTTTACATTTCAGTGAGAAGAACCATTAAAAGATATCAACATAATCAAAATGATCATAAAATCTAACACTATAAATTAATTAACATAAAAAGGGTTTTTTTTAAGATATTTCTAAACCCCAGTTAAGGACAAACTTATTTTTTTAAAACATGCATATAATTAATTTCAGCTATATATATATCCAACTTTGTTCTAGTCATACTTTTGCTCACAACAACATAATAAATATTGTGTGAATTTTATAATTTTTTATACAAATTATTGAAAATTGCAAAATAAGAAGCACGAAAATTTTCGGAAAATCGTGTCGCATCGATATTCTATCTATATCTATGTTTGTATTGGTCTCTTTCAAGAAATCGTGTTCCAAGAAATTACTGTTTTTGGTGAACCCTAATTTGAGATTCCATTTTCTTCAACTATCTTTTTCCACCCATTATGATTCGGACCAACCAATGCTTATACGAAAAAAGCAATGTATAAACTTGTAAAGCAATGTAAGGTAAAAATATCTTCTGAAAGGCCTTCATATAATTGCTACTTTTTCTACAAAGTGTTTCTATCATATCATGTATGTCATATTAATGGTTTTGTACCTATCTCCTTTTTCTAGTACACAACCCCTTCCCCACCCTCCAATAAACTAAACATCAAATCCATGCAAAATCTAATCTTCATTCTTGTTAAGCATAATTCTTCCCCAAAATTCCTAATAATGCCCACAGAATGAGGCAAAACTGTACAAATCTAGCTGATGTGGCTGCTGCACCAGCAGAGGCTGAGGGGTTCTTGGGCACAGGTACTGAACCAAAAACATTTGCACCACTTGTGTTTGTTGTGTTCAACACTGATGAACTGATACTGCAATTTCAAGCATCATATATGTTTTAGGATTTGTCATCACAAATTGTTACAGAAGAGAGAAACATAGTTAAAGATTGTTACCTAGTGGATGCATATTGACATGTTCCAGTACCTGCAAGGCAACACATTAATTAATCAATAAGAATTTATAGTTTTTTATGAAACAAAAAAATATTAAAACTACTTAGTTTCTCAAATTTAGAAAAAAAAAACATGAAGGATCAAAAACAGAATTGAAAATAAAAACATAACCAAACCTAAATTTTTCTTATGTGCTGAAGTCCTAAGTATTAGACATCATTTTAACTGAAGGGTCCTTATTACAGACATTTGTTGGTATACACATAATGGTTTGAAAAACAAATTGTGATAAATAGGATTGATTACCTTAGATATTGAGAAGATGAAGGAGGCTTTTGAGATACTTTTTCTAATAAAGTAAGAAAAAGAAAAAAGCTAGACTTCTGCATCAGCCAGTGGCACTTTTTTAGTTCCTATGTATTCCCCCAAGGCACTTTGAAAGTGTATTCAAAGATGCAGTAAAATATTTCCAAAAAAGATGATGCAGTAAAAGCTTTTTTTATATTTCTGCTGTCTGGGCACAATGGAACCCAAGAATCCTCCAGAGATAGCTCTGATCACACCAATCAGAGGCAATGTGCTTGTCTTTCACTTTGGTTTCCAGCGGAGCAGTAACAGTGCCAGTGTTCTTGACTTTGTTGCACATTTTGATTTGTCTCTTATTCTTAAATTAATAGTCACCTACCCTAGATCTTTATCAAAATATTAAACTTCTATCCAGCTAGGGAAAAAAAACTCTAAATTCACATAATTATAGCAATGTCACTTTATTTATATTTATTAACATTTTATTGTGTTCATCTTTTTCTATGTATATAATTTATCTCCTCAAATCAAGCCAAACATGTTTAATATTGTTCTAAGAAGTAGTCTTAACTATTGAACATCACACTGAGAATAACACTTGGAATCATAAGTAGAAGCCTTACTTGGATTAGTGCTAGTGATGACAGCAACTCCACCAAAATTGCAGCTATTAGGAACAGGGTTCTTCTGATAATACTTATTGAAGGCATAAGAAGCATGGTCTTTAACAGAATTTGGGAAGTAACAGCTTCCACCAGGTTGAATTGCAGAACAATCAGTGCCACCATATCCACAAGCATAGTCCAATGCAACTTGCAAGGCTCTCTGTGAGGCAGTGGGGCTTGCAGTGCACCAGCTTGCTCCTCCTGAGGAATAAATTGGGGAGCTATTTGGTGTGGTAGGAGTGGTGATTGGGAGTGTGGAGGCTGGAGAGGCTGTATCAGGGTTGGAATTTGGATTCAGGATTGGAGATGTTGAAGAGATGGGAACTAAGTTGGGAATTGTAGTGATTGGTGTGGTGATGTCCCTTTCAGTGGTGGACTTTGAGGCTGCAAATACTAGTTGCTTTTCTTCATCATGCCTTAGTACATTCACATGTCTCAGTGCTTCCTTGTGTGTCCTACTTGAACCTGTATTTGAAATACCAATATCAAGGTTACTTTTATGATATTGATGATTTTTATTATACTATTTTATCACTGTGAGCATGTGATTGTGCATTTGTAATGGTGAAACCTTTCTTTACTTCTTAATTCACTCACCATTAGTAGGTGTTGTTATCTCACATCAAATTTAAAGACTTCAATAACAAAATCACTTCCAAATTTCATATAAATCTCACATGTTTCATTATATTCTTATACTATATATATGCTAAAAGAATAGTATGCTAAAAACTGCAAGGAATAAACAGAAATAATTTGACTTAATCTATTGCTGCTCTCAGATAAAATCTAATTTTTTTTCCCATCTCCAAATTTTAGATAAAATTTTAGGCATTTTCTTTAGGGGGTAAGAGTGCTGACTGGATTCAAGTTGTTCCTATAGCAGTCAACTTAGCATGAAACCAAAAGTGTAGTTACATTCAAAACTTTGCGTAACTGCATGTAAATTAATTATTAGGCCCCTGTCCTGTAATTAGAGTGAATCTAGAAAGGCCACTAGAGACAAGTAGGGTATCTTTTGCATAGAGACATGAGCCAAAGAAAAGATGGACCCTTGCATCTTTTCAGGAAACTGTAGAACTGGAGAGAGATTGAATACAATACAATACAACAACCCCATGTGAAACTGCAATATCAACCGAAATACAGAAAAGGGCAGCTCTTTCATCAAGTATCATTATTGTTATTTAAAAATCATGGATAAAAAAAAGTGTTCAATTGGTACACTATAGTGCAACATAAAGAGCATGATAAAAGAAAAATAAAATTTGGTGCAGGAAAAATAAAAGAAAGATAATTGCACCCAACTGATCCAACATGAAAATCTAATAAACTTGAACAACGACAAAAGTTGAAAGAAAAATGGACTAAAGCTATTGAAATACCAAATTCTGGTGCAGGAAATGCATTTTGGGGTTACAGAATTCAAAAACATTATCCAAGTGGTCCAAAGAATCTAGGACTAAAACGAAAAAAGCAGAAAATAATCCTCCATAAAGATAAAGAACACAAAAGGAAGCAGTTCAAAACATAGATAGTGAGCAGAGAGGAAAATTATCTTAAAGCAGAAGCAACTTAGCTTTATATTACATATCCATAGAATAGAAGAAGAGAGTGAAAGGAGGCACATGAACAAAAGGGGAGAAGCACAAATAGACCAAAGAAAGAAAAATGAAAACCAAATTACCTGAGCAAAGGAAATGACCAAGTACAAGAAGTAGCACATAGTAACTCACACTTCTTTCCATCTTGACTCCTTGTTCTTGTGCTGCTTTAGTACTTGTTCCTTCCTCTTCAATGTGGCTCCCAAATAACACTTGTTCTTCCCTTGAAACAGCTAGAGAGAAATGAAGATATCATAAACTAGAGATGGTGAGTGGTCTTGAGGAAAAAGGGTGTTTTGAGGGCTATTCATGTGAATGAAAATATAGACATATATTTATAGAGCATGTGAATGAAGTGTGAGAGACAAGGTAGGAGAAGATTTGAGAAAGGAGACATTGTGTGTAAGAGGGTGCAAGCAAGAGAAGAGAGGGAGGGAAAATGTGGGGTAGAGGGTTGAAAGAAAGTAAAGAAAGAATGGAATTGTTTGGAGTTTAGAGTGAGTGTGTGTGATGATTAGTGATCACTGTAATGATGGTGCTGATTTGAGTTGCTACCTTTCTCTATTCTATGCTCTCTTTTTTTCTTTTTACTGTTTTATAGGACTTATTATTGAGAGTATTTATTATTCTTCTTCATCACTTTCTTTTTCTTTTTCTTTTTCATTCCCTTTATTCTTTGCTCAATATAATAAAACTTGCACCAATATGTCAAAAACTTTGCACTCTTCTTGATGATTAACCAATAATATGATGCATAAATTAATATATAATTGTTTGTGCCTTTAGTTATGCAAGGATTTAAATTGCAAGTGGTGTTTTTGCAATTGGGGGCATAGAGTGTATAAACATCTACTATTTCAATAACTATCATTTTATTCATGTTTTGTCTTCACTCACTTAAATAATTCAAAAATTTAAATCAAATCAATTAAATTAGCTCCAATTTTTCATCTAATCTAATTTAATTCCACCAAATCAATTAAATTTGATAGTATAATTCCACCAAATCAATTAAATTTGATAGTAATTAATTCCAATATTAGATTTATAATTTATCAATCTAATAACTCCAAATTAAATTAATAATGGAAATTTTAATTTTTAATTATTAATTATTATGTGTTGAATTTTATAATAAAACCATGTATTTCTTTTACAGTTTTTTTCAATTATTAGTTTATAGAAGTAAATTATATCAAAATATAACTTTTACATATTTTAATGACATGATTACATTTAATTTTTTTGACAAAGTAATATATTTTTTAAACAAAATTTTGCAGATCTATATACAAATTATTTTTATTAATTCAAACCAAAGCAATCTGTTTTTATAAATTAGTTTGATTTTCAAGATACATAAAATTCGAACAAATTTAAACAAATTCAAACTAATAAAATTTATTAGTTGAAGTTTTATTTTATTCCAAATATGATAGGTAATTTTTTTTTTTAATGTTATCCCTTCAATAAAAATGTGTCGTGATTTTCATTGCAAATTTAGTGTATTCCTCAATAAAAGAAACATTTTTTTAATCGGTGCTTTAAAGAATCTGATTATATAACATCTATAAATAAGCTGTGTTTGATCCTTGTAGCTGAGATGCTTCAAAATTTAATCAAAATCATTATTTTTCTTATTTTGTTTGTGCTACCATCTTTTCAAAAACAAAATCACTTTTTGAGTGATTCCATGTTTGGTGTAACCATAAGAATGCAGTCTTTTTTATGAATGAATCAAATTTTTGAACTGACCCAAGTGTGTAAATGTGTAATGCTAACCCAGAGATCTTGAATTTAAGATTTTGGATTATAATAATAAAAAGTTGTAAAAACGTGGATCTTGTAAATTTTTGCATTTAAACAAAAATTAAAAACAAAGCTTAAAATTAACATGACTTAATAGAGTAAAAAATTAAGTAAAATAAAAAAATATTTAACTTAGTTGAGAACAGTTCAGAATCAATCCTTACCACACAAACTTACACGGATGATGTTATACCTAGAGTAAAGTGCCAAGATTGTTTGCAATTATTTATGCATACTTTTAGTAAATGGGATTTACATTATTTAAGCTAAAAGGTATCCTCTTTAATTCTAACGAAGGTTGATAAACTAAATATACATGGCTCAGAATATATTTTATCAATAACATAAATTAAAATTTATATAGAAATATTATTCAACATGTCTAATTTTTTCATTTTACATTTGTTAATTAGTTTAGTTAATAATTTTACAAAATTTTAACATAATTACCAATTAGCTTTTCAACTCTGAACTAATATTTTAATTAGTTTTTGTTTAACATAGTCTTTGTCTCCTAATAGAACACTTTATATATATATATATATATATATATATATATACATTATTTTAGATA
>Ga0209489_105753_pt1 | contig 20985 bp, 20 predicted proteins | sample SiratrowhiteBW_FD_187527 | JGI IMG/M metagenome (GOLD analysis project Ga0209489, IMG submission 187527) | Root nodule microbial communities of legume samples collected from California, USA - Siratro white BW (SPAdes) (version 2) | ecosystem: Host-associated > Plants > Roots > Nodule | place...
TATATATATATATATCTACTTTACCTCACCTAAATTGCATGCTTCGTGTTCTTTTTTCTGAGTTTTTGTTGTAGTTTAGTTTGATTCTAAAGTTTAGTTGTAGTATTAATTTCTGGAAGAAATTTTGAATTATAACAATATATTGATGGGTCATGAGTAGAAGTGAAGTTTATCTATAACATTAAATTAAATGTGACTGAGATTTTTACTTCTAAAACTTATCCTATTTTTAGTTGATTAGAAGTTTATCTATAGTTAATGTGGCGGAAATTTTTACTTCCCAAACTTATCCTATTTTTAGTTGGTGACAAATGAATAGATTCTTGTATAAGATAAAAGTCATTTATTATTATAACAGTAAACCTGATACACAGATACTCTTAGTTTGGATAGCCATACCAGATAACATAAAAAACAACTTTTAGAGTTGAAATCACTACTGGATCGCCTTATCATACAAATCTTTAGTCTCTATAATGCTTCAAAGTTTTTAGGATGTCACAAGGAAACCGTAGGAAGAGTATCTTTTAGAAACCTGTCATTAGCAAGATTAAAAAGAGACAGGTCAAATGGAAAGGTAGCAAATTATGCTTGGCAGATACCGTTTGCTTAGTAAAATTTATTCTTAATGCTTTACCATTGTTTTATGTGTCCTGCTTCAAAATGCCAAAAATAGTAGACAAGGAAATAACAAGATTATAAAGAGATTTTACGTGAGGATGAGGACATGAAGGGAGGAGGGTAACATGGATAAAATGAGAATTTGGAAAACGAAAAAGGAAGGTGTGTTAGGTGAAAAAGGCATTAGAACATTTAACAATACATTGATAGTTAGATATAATACAGGCTAAGTATGGATAGTGGAGTTTAGACATAGTTTCGATAAAGCAAGAGTCATGGTGGTGGAGGAATATAAGGATGGTCTGTAGTGAAGAAAATGAGATGTGGTTTAATAGAAATATCTTTAGTAGTTAGGAAACGAGACAATCTTAAAATTATGGAAAAGATAGGTGGATGGAAGATGAAGCATTAATGATATAATATTCTAGACACTACAAGAAGAAAAATATTGTTTAGAGATCAATTTTTAGTTACCAAATGAAATAGTTATTAACTGTGACCAAAATAGTCACCAAATTAGATTTTGGGTTGCTAAATAACTACAAAATATAAGTAATGATTGAATTTAGTGACCAATTAAGGTCAAGATAATAGATATCTAACATTAGCTATCAAGGTTTTAATGACTGATAACGGATTATCAGCAAGTGTACTGAGTCCTCAAGTAGTATAATAAATAAGATGCGTATCGTTTCCACATGGAACGGAGTTTAATTGAAAACCAAATATATATCAATAGATAGTGAATAAAAGCAATTAATAATAATGAGTTTGTTTAACGATTTAAAGAAAAGTAACATAAAGTAGTTAAAAGAGATGAAATTAATAATAATAAAAACCTTGGGATTGAATAATAATATTCTCCATTCTCATATACTCTTAACCAAATTCAATATTGTCTTTTCCAATTATCAATCTGCACAAATAAAAGTATTTTCAACCTGATTTCTCTAGCATTGAATTTCATAAACTAAATTTTCTAACTTCTATGTCTAGTTATTAAAATAATTTAATTAACATTAAGATCAATTGCTATATGCAGTCATTACTCTATAATTCATTCTTGAACTTATAAATGTAATGCATTAACGTTTGGTTCTAATTCCAAAAAGTGTTTTTCAGTCACAAATAGAAATTTAAAGTATGACAATTTAATTCAAAACTTTAAACAAAGATAAATTGAATAAAAACAATATCAAATAAATGTCAAGAGTACATTTGAAGTGGAGAAATTACATTCAATCCCAAGAAGAAGAATATTAGCTACTCATGGTAGCCATGAAAATACAAAAGAAGAGGAAAAGAAAGATCTTGATCACAACGGCTAAGAGAGCGTTCCCACAAATGAGAGATGATAGGTGATGGATGATCCTTTTCGTTACCCTATCCCTCCTTTTATAATGTTCGCCCTTTGAGTTGGTTACTTTGAGCCGTTATCTCATGATTTGCACTCTAACTGCTGCCCTTGAGATTAGTAACAACTTTAAGTGGATTTTAGCCCAGGCTATCTCCCTTGCTCCAGTAAAAAGTCACTTACGCCCCTTTTCCTTTAATTCTACACCCATTCTCTTTCTTCTTTTAGATTGAACTAATTTTCTACAGAATCCTCTCTTTGCAACATAAAACTAATTAAAAACGAAATATCTAACAAACCTCAAATTAAAACCAAATTAGTCAAATAAAATCTCGAACTAAAACATAATTGAAAACAAAATCAACCAAATCTTCCTATATCCAACCTATAATTAACAGCTATCAAAATTCTCCCCTCCTAGTTTCTTGCTTGTCCTCAAGCAAGACATTCAAAACCAATTCCTCCAGATTTTTAAAACCTACATGCAATTTTTCAAGTAACTCTCACTTTCAAAACTATCACTTGCAGTTTCATATATCAAAATTTCAACAATCCAATGCTTAGATAACAGAATACAAATCTTGACAGGATATCCTCACTTAACACACTTCTCACCATTGTTTCACTCTCAAGTCACACACTTCTCTCTATCAAAAGTTACTAATCATTTATCAAAACAAATCAACCCTGTATTGAATGAGTTAGAAGGTATTTCTAAAGGATATAACGTGGCCAGGCTCAAAAAAAGTTTTGGTTTTTCTTGGAACACAAAATGCACAAATAGCTTTAAAATTATAGATACAACTTGAATAATAATGTGGAGATCTACCTCAACCGGAAATTCCTAAACTATTTTCTCTTTTGAAACAATCTGTGGCTGCTGTGTCTTTTTACTTTTCTTTTGCTCAGGCTATGACTGTAGCTTATGCAACTTGGTGACATTTCCTGTGTACCTTTTTTTTTTCAAGTAGGTACACCAGTGCATAAATCTATCTCAGCCTCCCCAGAACAGCCACAATCTTTTGAGTTCCAAAATCCCCTTTTCTTCAAGTTTTACCACAATTTCCTAACTATTCATACCCAAGGTGGTTTTTATGGACATATGGCTCAAGGTTTTAATAATATAATAGGCACAAATGGGCTTGCAATTGAATTCCTCTCATCTCACCAGGTAGCTTTTTGGCTCTAGTTATAGTTTACTCTCATTCAAACAACTTGCCTTCTTCATTCTTATCCACACAGAGTCAATCTTATCCTAACAAAATCAAGCAACAATCAATATCAAGAAAGTATGCACTCACAATATACTCTCTGTGTATCACTCCTCTCTCAGCATCATTTCCTCATATCCTGTCAATCAATGTTAATGTTAATCCTCCCAATGTCCTATTGTCTTCCTGATATACTGTGACTGCTAGCTCAAGCTCAAAAACAAGACTACTCTACTTATATGCATGCAGAATTTTCAGTTAACAGACCAATTCCTTTTTACTCAACCCCAACATAACAAACATATTTAACACAGAAAATAACATGTCTTACCAATCAGTTCACCCTGTGCCAATATCTTTTACAGTCATCCATAATTAAATTGTATCAGAGCAGATATATATACGGTCATCCAAAATGAAAGAACTACATTACCACATATGTCTCTGATCAATACCAACAAAATGACATTAAAATAGCACAACATCTTCAACCAGTAATTTTCAGGACTCTTCACTTTGAGTTTCTTCCTCTGTGTCACTCCTATTCCTTCCCTGTTCTGCATTTCCTTCATCATCTTCTTCTTTAGTTTTTTCTGAGCTCGAGCGCCCATCAGATGATATCACACAAGGTACTGCTGGACCTTTGTGCTTAGCTCCTTTTTTTATTACTGCTGTTTTAATTTGAAAGGATCTTCTCATAGGGCCTGGATGATTTTTCTTTTTAGCAGGAACTTCAGCAGCAACATTTTCACCACTTTCCTCAGTATTAGCATTGGCATTCTCTTCAGCAGTTTCAGAAACTCCCTTAACAACTTCCTCAGCCACCATTCCATCTATGGTTTCTTCAACATTCGCAGCAAAATTTTCAGTCTTGTCCTTCGCAACCTCAGTAGTTGCTTCAACTTCTCCTGCAACCTCAGCAGTTGCCTCCGTTTTTTTCTCAGCTTCCTCATTCTTCTCAACTTCCTCATTTTCTCTACTCCCGCAGTGCTTTGCGCCTCATGACAATCCTCCTCGCCTCCCACTGAACTTGGCCGGTCCCCTGACCAATTTAGATAAGAGGACAATTCTTCATCATCCATATAAGCGTTATCCCTCATTACATGATACATTTGTAGCATAAATCTGCATAGAGTACTCTGTTGTTCTTCCAAGTGCAAAATATGCCGCATCAATTTTTTCTCAACAACTTCCAAGGTAGGTTCAGACATTGAAGCTGGTGGGCTGGGAACTTGATTCCTCTGCTTTGGACGCTCTTCTGGATTGGTGCAATGATGATCAATGAACTTTTTTTTCAATTGGAGTTCTTACTTTTGCCCTTGGTTCAACAATGATCCCATTTTCAGCACACAATCCAGTAATCAATGTAGGGAATCCCAATGTCCCTAGCCTTTCTCCCCCTCTAACACACTCCCAGTCCACTGTTCTCTGGATCTCATCTGAAATTATCCGAGCTACGTTGATGGTATAGTCATCCTGAATCATTGAAAACAATAAGTTGCTCTTAGCAACATTGATGTCAGACACATGGCCCATTGGAACAACATTGGCTAACATGAATGTTAGCCATACTTGCGATAGCGTTCGCATGTCTCCCCTCCTGATGCGTGTTTCCTTTCCAGATGTTGCAATCTGATAACCTTTGCCAGGCATGCATAATGTCGCTGCCACTTTTCGGTTACTGAACCCTTTCTTTCGGCTACACAGACGCTGATAGGGGCATTTTTCTTCTTGTCTGGGAAAAGGGTTTTCCAAAAAATCATCAATGGCTTGTGGACTGTAGGAAATCCATCTTCCCCTCACCATTATTTTCCTGTGGCTTCTATCCTGCCTTTCAGCCCAGGCATTTGCATAGAATTCCCTAACAACTTCTTCATCAAACCTCCACATCGGTTCTGCTAACTTCTTCCAGTTTCGCCTGAACACCCCTATCAGAAACGTATCACAATCTCCAGGTTTTAAGTCCACCCTTCTCTAAGGCAGGAATCGCTACTAAGTAAGTTCCTCATATCTTCGGAACTTGTTTTCATTCAGAAATTTCTTGGCTGTGCTCTGCTTGTGGACGTTCGTCAGTTCGTCTTCCTCAGGAGTTTGAGAAGGAATGACATCATCAAAGAAGGGTTCGTCCACCCTTCGTCTCTTTTTCGGTCGGATGGGAGCAGTGTGCTTTACTCGTGGCATTCTTCCTGCAAACCAAGGTTAGTACACAAAGAAACTCAAAGCCACTCACTATTCTCAACTATACCAGTAACTGAAACCCTCAGAAACCCTAAAATCACTCTAACCGCAAACCCTAAAGACTCAAATCCACTAACTTCTCCTCCTATAACTACAACACAATGTAGATTCTCAACTACAATGCAATAGTGGTAGTGAGAGAGAGAGAAAATTTTTCAAATGGAGTAGTGATCTTACCTGAGTTCCAAAAGTTTGAGTTCTAGGGCAGAGAGAAAGTCAAGAGCAAAGATGAGAAAGAAGAAATGAGAGTGCAACTGAAAAGTCACTAACTGAAGTGATCTTGTATCACAAGGCACAATCCCATAATGTTGCACTAGTTTGCGCTAAGTGATTTCTAGTTCAAGCGCTGGGCCTAGCTCAATCTATAGGCCCATTACCCAGTCTCAAAATTTTCTAAAAATCTAAAATTTATTTATTTATTTATATTTATATTTTTAATTTAAATTTTTTCTCAAAAATAAACTACTTAAAAATGAAACTAAATCCTAAGAATTAACAAATTAAACACTGGATTGCCTTCCAGCTAGCGCTCGTTTAACGTCATATAGCTTGACGCCTGAATTTCATTCCTCCAATGTGATTACTGAGATGAGTTTCTCAACTTCACCCCCTTTGTAATGTTTCAGCCTCTGCCCATTAACCATCCAACTCTTCTGAGTTTTAGCGTCCTCAATCTCAATTGCACCATAAGGCTTAAACTGCTTGACCACAAAAGGGTCTGACCATCTTGACTTTAATTTACCAGAGAACAACTTCAATCTGGAATTAAATAAAAGAACAAGCTCCCCTGGTTCAAAGTTCCTCTTCAGCAATTTCTTGTCATGTAAGCCTTAACTCTCTCCTTATATAGCCTTGAGGACTGATATGCATTCAGCCTCATCTCTTCCAATTCCTGCAGTTATATCTTCCTCTGTTAAATAGAAGCCTTTGAATCAAAATTCAACCACTTCAATGCCCAGAAAACTCGATGTTCCATTTCCACAGGAAGGTGACAAGCCTTCTCATAGCTTAACTAAAATGGCGACATTGCAGTAGGTGTTTTATAGGCTGTTTTATAGGCCCATAGTGCCTCATCTAGCTTTATAGCCCAATCTCTGCGTGATGCTGACACTGTTTTCTTCAGAGTTCTCTTCACTTCTCTATTAGACACCTCTGCCTGTCCATTAGTTTGGGGATGATAGGCTGTAGCTATCCTGTGTTTTACCCCAAAATGTGCAAATGCCTTCCTCAATTCTGCATTACAAAAATGAGATCCTCCATCACTAATCACCACTCTTGGAGTACCAGACCTGCAAAATATGTTTTTCTTCAAAAATTTAATCACTATTTTTGCACCTGCTTTTTGAGTTGGGATTGCTTCCACCCAACGCGAGATATACTCCACAGCCAACAAAATGTATGCATTTGAGAATGAACTGGGCAGGGGGCCTATGAAATCAATCCCCTAACTGTCAAATATTTCAATTTCCTGAATATTCGTTAGGGGAATCTCATGTCTCTTGGAGATAGTTCCTGTTCTTTGGCAATTATCACAATGTTGCACATGCATGTGAGCATCTTTGAATAATGTTGGCCAGGAAAATCCTGACTGTAACACCTTAGCAGCAGTTCGTTCCCCATTAAAGTGTACCCCATAAGGAGAATTGTGACAGTGCCATAATATATTCTGAGCTTCCCTACTAGTCACACATCTTCTCATCAAATTGTCAGCACCTATCTTGAACAGATAAGGATTATCCTAGATGTACTGGTTTGTATCCTTTAACAATTTTAGCCTCTGCTGCCAATCCATGGTATCTGGTATAATTCCAACAGCTTTAAAATTTGCCATATCAGCAAACCATGGCCTTTCTTGTACTACTAGTAATTTCTCACCAGGGAATTCATCTAAAACTTCAGATTCCCTAGCAGTAACCTCTTCATTGGCCAATCTGGATAGATGATCAGCTACATGATTCTCGCTTCCTTTCTTATCTTTAATTTCCAAATCAAATTCCTAGAGTAGCAACATCCAGCGAATTAGCCTGGGCTTTGAATCTGGCTTGGTCAGCAAGTACCTGATAGCAACATGATCAGTGTAAATTATCACTTTAGAGCCTATAAGATAAGCTCTAAACTTCTCTAAAGCATAAACAATTGCTAACAACTCCTTCTCAGTTGTAGTGTAATTAATCTGAGCATCATTGAGAACCTTGCTTGCATAGTGGATAACATAGAACAATTTTTCGTTCCTCTGCCTCAGAACAGCTCCTACTGCATAATCATTAGCATCACACATCATCTCAAAACCTATGCTCCAATCAGGTGTAGTTATCACTAGTGCAGTAGTCAACTTTCCCTTTAAACAGTCAAATGCTTTCTCATACTCCTGATCAAAATTGAAGGCTATTTCTTTATTTAGCAGATTGCACAAGGGCTTCGCAATCTTTGAAAAATCCTTTATGAATCGCCTATAAAACCCTGCATGATCAAGAAAACTTTTGACTCCTTTAACATTGGTAGGTGGAGGCAGCTTCTCAATGTTCTCAACCTTTGCGTTGTCCACCTCTATCCCACGTTCATAAATTTTGTGGCCTAAAACAATACCTTTTGTGACCATAAAATGGCACTTCTCCCAATTCAGCACCAGATTGGTTTCCACACACCTTCGCAACACCAAATTTAGAATCTCCAAACATGCATTGAATGAAGATCCAAAAACTGAAAAGTCGTCCATAAAAACTTCTATGCAATTATCTATCAAATCTACAAAAATGGCCAGCATACGCCTTTGGAAAGTAGCTGGTGCATTACATAATCCAAATGGCATCTTTCGATAGGCGAAAATACCAAAAAGGCATGTAAAAGCTGTCTTCTCTTGATCTTGTGGATCTACTGTGATCTGATTGTAACCTGAATAGCCATCCAGAAAACAATAATAAGCCTTCCCTGCCAACCTTTCTAGCATCTGATCCATGAAAGGGAGAGGAAAATGATCCTTCCTGGTTGCTTGATTCAGCTTCCTATAATCAATGCACATCCTCCAACCCGTGACTGTTCTAGTAGGAATTAATTCATTCTTCTCATTATGAATGACAGTCACACCACTTTTCTTGGGAACCATCTGCACTGGACTCACCCAAGCACTGTCTGAAATAGGATAAATCATCCCAGCTTCCAACAACTTCTGCACCTCCTTCTTCACTACTTCTTTCATTGCTGGATTCAACCTCCTCTGAGGTTGTGCAATAGGTTTAAAATCTGCCTCCATATGAATTCGATGCATACAGTATGCTGGACTGATTCCCTTCAGATCTGATAATTACCATCCAATAGCTCCTTGATTGAGTTTTAGCACCTCCATCAGTCTTTGCTCTTGTTCAGCAGTTAACCAACTGCTTAAGATTACTGGTTTCTTCAAATCTCCACCAAGGAAACTGTATTTAAGGTGTGGCGGTAACACCTTTAATTCTGGTGTCTCCTCTGTAATAGAATTACCAGTTACCAGTCTCTCTCTGGTTCTTGTCTTCTGCAGAAATTCCTCAGCTCGATCTAAATCAGTAGCTAAGGCTAAAGCCTCTGTATCTCTAAATTCAACTAACTCTTCTACAGGTTTGGTGATAACTTGCAGAAGTGTGTCTGGATTGCCTAAGCCTTTTTGCACCAGCCTGTATTCTTCATCCAACACATCAAGCCTGAAACTATCCTTTTTGTCATTGGGATGTTTCATAGCCTCAAACACATTGAAGCTTACTTCCTCATCAACAACACATATTTTCAACTTCCCTTTGTCCACATCTATGATTAATTTTGCTGTTTTCATGAAGGGTCTTCCCAGAATCAAGGGAACATCCACATCCTCCTGAATATCAATCACAACAAAAGTCTACAAGAAAAAGGAATTTATCCACCTTAACCAACAGATCCTCAACAATGCTATATGGTTGTTTGATAGATCGATCTGTCAATTGCAACGTCATACGTGTGGGCCTGACCAGTTACCATTCTTTTCAGCATGGACAAGGGAATTAAGTTAATGCTTGCACCTAAATCCAACAGTGCCTTCCCCACATACAAATTACCTATAGTGATTGGTAATGTAAAACTCCCAGGATCACAAGATTTTTGTGGAATTGCCTTCTGAATGATTACACTACACCCTGCCTCCAATTCCACTCTTCCTTCCTCTGGGAATTTTCTCTTGGTTAACAATTACTTCAAAAAACGTGCATATGTAGGCATCTGCTGCATTGCCTTAGTGAAAGGTATGTTAATCTGCAGATTTTTCAAGATTTCAGTGAATATGATAAATTGGCACTCAACTTCTCGTCTGGAAGGTGCATGTGGATACGACACGTTTCAAGGGTACACCCTCTTGGATCTTCCTCCAATCCTGGCTTCTATCAGATGTTTTCTCGTCCTGTGCTCTGACTTTGCACTTTCTTTCTCTGTAGCCAACTCTGGTTGACTCTTCTCCTCTACTCTGTCTTCACCATTCCTGACTGCTGATTGCTTACTTTCAACAGTCTCTTTATTTATGTCAGAACCAACTTGCTTTCCACAACGAATGGTGATAGCCTTACACTGCTCCTTTGGATTGGGCTGAGTGTTGGCAGAAAACTGTCCACCTTGCTACTCTGCTAGCTGCTTAGCTAGTTGACCTACCTGCGTCTCCAAATTCCTCAAAGATGCCTCTTGATTTTTCTGATTGGTCAAAGAAGTTTGCATAAACTTCTCCAAAGTTTCTTCCAGCTTGCTAGTTCGCTCATACAATGTAGGCTGCTACTGCTGAAACATTGGCTGCCTACCAGAATTTCTTGTGTCTTGCTTCCATCCCTATGGCTGGTTTGGTGGATTTCTCCATCCTTGAGGGGCATTGCTTGGAAAATTACCCTGTTGACCATTCTGCCTGCCAGAATTCCCTATATACTGCACCTCCTCAATTGTTGTTCCAATTACAGTCTGCTGTGAACAATTCCCATTTACATGGTTTCCTCCATAAAAATCACATCTTAATATTGGAGCTTGATAATTAACAGCCTGTGAGGCTTGAACTGCCTGCAACTGCTGTGCCTGTAACTGCTGTGGCAGTTTTGCCATTTGCTGAGTCAAAGCTTCCATCTGCTGTGTTATGATTTTGTTCTGTGTTAGTATTGCATCAGTGTTATTCAACTCAAAAGCTCCTTTCTTCTGCACACTTTGTCTTTCATACTGTGCTTGATAATCAGTTGAGGCTAAGACATCAATAATTCGTGTAGCATGTTCCACATCAACGGCCATCATAGTTCCTCCTGTTGCTGCATCAAGAATCATTTTGGTATCCGGCCTCAATCCATTATGGAAAATATTCAACTGTGCAATGTCTTCAAAGTCGTGGTTTGGACACCTTCTAAGCAGCACCTTGAATCTCTCCCATGCTACACGCAAAGCTTCATCTGATCCTTGTCTGAAATTTGATATTTCTGATCTAGCCTTTATGAAACGGGATTGAGGGAAAAATCTCTATAAAAACTTTTCCTTCACATCACTCCAGCGCGTCAGGCTCTGATTTGGATGTGATTTCAGCCACTCTTTTGCCTTTCCAGTGAATGAGAAAGGAAACAACCTCATATAAGCAGTATCTTTATCCTGATCTTCAAATCTCATGGTGGCTGTCAATTCGTAGAATGTTGACAAATGAGTATATGGATCCTCATGCTCCATTCCATTGAATTGATTAGCACTAACCAGCGTTAGGTGTGCTGACTTTATTTCAACCACTCTAGCTGTGTTAGGAACAACTATACTGGAAAAATGTCTGGGCTCTTGCTGCAAAACATAGTCATCCAACACTATTCTTGGTGGTGGATCAGCCGGATCGACATGACCATTGGCCTCTTCTGCCATGATTTCACCACTAGTTTTGTCCCTTGATTGACTTTTCTACTCATGCTTTCTTCTTTGCCTGAGCTGTCTCAACGTCTTATTGATATCTGGATCAAATAACAACTGTTCTTTTTTCCTTTGATTTCTTAGACGCATCAACCGCTGTCTAACAAGAGATTACGATCACAAGAAAAATCAGTAATTTACAATGCAATTGATACAAAATTCAATTTTCAATTCTTCACCATTCCCCGGCAACGGTGCCAAAAACTTGATAACGGATTATCAGCAAGTGTACTAAGTTCTCAAGTAGTATAATAAATAAGATGAGTATCGTTTCCACAGGGAACGAAGTTTAATTGAAAACCAAATATATATCAATAGATAGTGAATAAAAGCAATTAACAATAATGAGTTTGTTTAACGATTTAAAAAAAAGTAACAGAAAGTAGTTAAAAGAGATGAAATTAATTATAATAAAAACCTTGGGATTGAATAATAATATTCTCCATTCTCATATACTCTTAACCGAATTTAATATTGTTTTTTCCAATTATCAATCTGCGCAAATGAAAGCCTTTTCAACCTGATTTCTCTAGCATTGAATTTCATAAACTAAATTTTCTAACTTCTATGTCTAGTTATTACAATAATTTAATTAGCATTAAGATCAGTTGCTATATGCAGTCATTACTCTATAATTCATTCCTGAACTTATAAATGTAATGCATTAACGTTTGGTTCTAATTCCAAAAAGTGCTTTTCAGTCACAAAGAGAAATTTAAAGTATGACAATTTAATTCAAAACGTTAAACAAAGATAAATTGAATAAAAACAATATCAAATAAATATCAAGAGTACATTTGAAGTGGAGAAATTATATTCAATCCCAAGAAGAAGAATATTAGCTACTCATGGTAGCCATGAAAATACAAAAGAAGAGGAAAAGAAAGATCTTGATCACGACGGCTAAGAGAGCGTTCCCACAAATGAGAGATGATAGGTGATGGATGATCCTTTTCGTTACCCTATCCCTCCTTTTATAATGTTCGCCCTTTGAGTTGGTTACATTGAGTCGTTATCTCATGATTTGCACTCTAACTACTGCCCTTGAGATTAGTAACAGCTTTAAGTGGATTTTAGCCCAGGCTATCTCCCTCGCTCCAGCGAAAAGTCACTTACGCCCCTTTTCCTTTAATTCTGCACCCATTCTCTTTTTTCTTTTAGATTGAACTAATTTTTCTCAGAATCCGCTCTTTGCAACATAAAACTAATTAAACAAAATTGAAAACAAAATCAACCAAATCTTCGTAAATCCAACCTATAATTAACAGCTATCAATTACCTATACCTTTAAATTCTAAATTAGTCTCTAACTTAATTAGATACCAATTTAGAATATAATGATATAGGTCACTATAGATACCAATTATTTGACTTAATTGGTCACTAAATTAAATCATTACTTCTATTTTGTAGTTATTTAGCAACCAAAATATAATTTGATTACTAGTTTGGTCACAATTAGCAACCATTTTATTTGATAGCTAAATATTAGCCTCTAAATAACTTTTTTTTTTGTAGTGAGAATTTTCAATAATTTTCCACTCAGAAAGATGCAAACATTATTAAATGTGTAGCACCGACAGTAGACAAATGGGAATAAGAATTAGGACAAATGGGAATAAGAATTAGGACGGAGAAGAGGGTAGTTCTTACTAGAGAAAAATCAGGTTAATAAAATTAATGTAGAAAGTTTAAAAAATGTTTCATTAAATGGGAATGGAATAGACACATGGTTGTGGGCAAGTGGAGGAATACAGACATACACTGTAAAATCTGGGTATGAATGTATGACAGAAACTTTTTGGAGGGAAACCCAAAACTGTTTTTAGAATCTATGGAAATCTAAAGCCATGCCATCGGCCCTATTAATAGCTTGGAGAGTGTCTCTTTTTCTCCTGTAAGATGGCATATAACTACTGAATTTAACACGTAATTCAACCTCTGCAAACATATGTTACCTCAAATAAATTTCATAACACGGAGAACCCATCGTAATACAAAAGTTAAAAGTTACTACCATATTTGAAGTCAAAAGATACATTATTATCAAATGAACGTGCTTCAATTGAAGAAGAAGCTTTTGCAACACATTAACATTTAAGCCATCCATTGACACAAAAGATCTAGTAATGAAGAGTCCCTGGTTCATATTTAAGAGATGAACACGCACAAAAAGCCACCTGCATGCAAAATAAATGTAAAAATTAAATTAAATTGATTCATAAATATGAATAGTAAACTACATGAGAGTAATTTACCATTCCTCTGTCGTTAAATGGACAATTTGTTAGTACTTCACATAAATGGTTACATTATTCTTAATGTCATCCTTAAAAATCTTATTATACATAATGTTCATTTCTATACATGTTTAGTTTTATCATCTGATCAAAGATTTTAGTTGAGTGGTGTGCATTCAAGTTTGAAATATACATTTATTTATGATCAGCGATTAATAGGTCAATGTCTAGACAAGAATCAAAATTTCACAAAAAAAAAAAAAAAAAAAAAAAAAAAAAAAAAAAAAAAAAAAAAAAAAAAAAAAGATATAAAAGTAATGAATTACAAAAAGTAAAATACATATAGCTATTTGCAAGAAGCAATTTTACTAAAACGAAAAGAGAAAATAATATATACATCATTGGAAAACTTTTTCTAACTCCTTATATTATGAGCTAGACTTGGCATATTCACTACAACGTACCTGCTATCCTTGTTGCTAACCACTAGCAGAAATTTGGCATATTCACCATAGCTGTATCTCAGTTTGTCAATCTGTTCAAGAACTTCAGGTAAGCAATTCTCCAGGGTTTCCAAATTAGAATTGGCCCTATTAAGCCCCAAAATCCTACAAAGAATCCTAGGCCCATGCTCATGTATAATGCTTCATAGAAAACAGAATCATCTCCATCCCCTCCTGCTGCTTCTTCCGGCTTTGCTGTTGTATGGTCTCCAGGACAACTTTTATTGAGTTGTTCACCACAAAGATCAATATTTCCTTCAAAACTAGAGGCTTCAAAGGTCTGCAAATGTCTTCCCAATGGAATTCTTCCAGAAAGAGAGTTGTATGACAAGTCTAATTTTCCTAAAAAATCAATTTGAGAAAGAGAAGAAGGAATTCTCCCATACAAATGATTTCTTGACAAGTCAAGAGATTCAAGTGAACTTAAATTTCCAATCTCAGAAGGAATTTCTCCACTCAAATTGTTTCTTGATAAATTTAAAGAAACCATCCCAAACAAATACACAACCTCTTTTGGTATTTCACCTGTTAAATTATTACTTGAGAGATCAATACTCTTGAGCTTCCATTGGGGATCTGTGAACACCTGTTCCACACCTTTCCACACCCATGTTATGTCAAGTGTGTAGTCATAAGTCAAAGCAGGACCGTAGATTTCAGAATAAGTAACATTGTACCCGTATATAAGGCCCTGAGTTTCACTTCTGTTGATGCTCTTTCCGGACATGGCAGTAAAATTCTTTAGGCATGTTGGAATTGCTTTTGATAACTTATTCCTGGAGAGATTCAATAATTGAATATGCCTTAAATAACAAAGTTGAATTGGAAAATTTCCAGAGAAGTGATTCCCTTGCATGTTCAAGATTATTAATTGCTGCATACTTTCTCCAATCCATGATGGTATTGGACCAGACAACTTATTTTCACCCACATCCAACATAATTAAAGAAGTGCAATTCTTCAAACTGGAATGCAATTCACCTGTTAAATTATTCTTTCGTAAAACCAAGGCTTCCAGTTTAACAAGGTTTCCCATGGAGACGGGAATATTCCCAGACAACTTATTGTTGCTCAAGTCCAGAAACAATAATTGGTCCAGAGATTGCCAACAATTAGGAATTTGTCCCTTTATTTGATTGTTTGATAAATCTAAAGTTGCCAAATTCGGAGCAATGATTTGGTTACACAAGAAAGAAGACAAATCTGAAAATTTATTTTCAGATAATAACAGCCCTGAAGCTTGTAGCAAAAATGATGGAACTGCACCCTCAAATTGATTTGAATTCAGGATTATAGGTGGTCTGTAAGTAAGCTTCAGTGATATATCAGGAACTGCACCAGTGAGATTGTTGTGAGACATGCTTAACCGTTGCAAATTTTGCAATTTGGTCCAAAACCATACTGGTACAGAATCTTTAAGCTCGGTATTAGATATATCTAGCAACCTTAAGGAATTTTGAGTCTCGAGCCAACCAGGAAAACTTGGACCTAGCTTGCAAGATGCTAAACTCAGTGTTTTTAATTGAAAAGGTGGAATCCAACTAGAGGGAAATCTTACATACAATGAGGTGTGTGATAAGGATAAGGTTTCTAATTTGGAAAAATTGGAAAGATGAGATTCAGTGACATTTCCCTCTAAAGAATTTCCATCCAAGTACAAATCCTCCAACTCAGATAGCAATCCGATGCTTTTAGGTATCTTCCCAGTAATTTGGTTGTAAGATAAATCCAGAGTTTGAAATACGTGTCTGTTGCACCATGAAGAATTTTGAAAGAAGTCAGAAATTTCCCCATTCAAATTGTTATATGAGAGGTCTAGGATCTGCAATCTGCACATGTTTCCAAAGAAAGACGGAATCTTGCCTTGTAGTCTATTCCCGTAGACATAGAAACGTTCAAGAGAGTTCATTACTTTTCCAAATCGATCTGGAATGGGACCTTCTAAAATGTTACCATGAAGGTCGATGGTCTGAAGATTCGTGGTGAAGTTCAGAAGCCAGTAAAACATAGTAGATGATTTCAATAGATTGTGGGAGAGATCAAGGAGTACAAGTGAAGATGAAGAACTAATTGTGGAAGCTGACGAAATAAGAAAACTTCGATCTGTAAGGCTGCAGTTATACAGATGAAGTTCTTGCAATTTTGAGCCAAAATTAAAATTACCTTCAAATACTGACGATGTTAGGTTATTCCTAGAGAGATCAAGGATATTAAGAGATGGGAAATTTGGATAAAGAAAAGATGACAAAGCTATGTCATTATCGCTAAGATAAAGCTCTTGTAGCTGAAGGCTAAAATTGAATAACAGTTGAAATGTTGAGGAAGTTAAAATATTAGAAGACAGATCAAGAACAGTAAGAGAAGTTGAAAAGTTGGAAGGAGGATGGAACAAAGATTTGATATTAGTATCTGAAAGAGAACAATCAACAAGCCTCAACTCTACTAAGTTTGGAATGAGCTCACTGAGAGTTTGCAGCCACTGACGAGAGGAGCTAAGATTATGCCATGAGCTTAACTCAAGACTTGTTAAGGAATGGAGATTAGACAACCACTCTGAATCCTCAACTTCTATATCGAAATCACCGCCTAATCGAAGAGTTTGTAAGTCAGGAAGATTCCCATTCCGAAAAGGGATAGCTCCAGAGAGAGTGTTACTTGCAAGATTAAGATATTGAAGCCTCATGAGATTACTGAGTTGAAATGGGATTTCTCCTGACAGATAATTTTCTCCAAGATCAAGATATTGTAACTGTCTAAGATTCCCAATCTGAAAAGGAACTGGTCCCGTAAGATAATTTCTTCCAAGGTCTAGATACCTTAGTAGTGAAAGATTTCCAATTTTGAAAGGAATCCTCCCACTAAATTCTGAAAATGAGAGGTTGAGATATTTTAAGTTGGTGAAAGAGCCAATGACCTCTGGGATGTGATTCCACATAAAATCATTATGGCTAACGTCCAGATGTTGAATATATTGCAAGTGAATCAATGAAGTGAGATTGATTACACCTCTCATACATCGTGTATCCAGACAACGAAGATCAAGTTGATGTACATTACCAGTTTGATGGTTGCATTGAATGCCTTTCCAATTACAGCAATCTGTATTGTTTTGATGGTCACTCCATGTAGAAAGTATGTCATACTGATCTATGAGACTTTGTTTGAAGTTGAGGAGTGCTTGTCTCTCCTTCTCTATGCACTTTGCATCAGCACTTCTCATTGAACTTTTGAATCCGAGAACAAATCCTGAGACATGCGCTGAAAGCAGAAGAACATATAATATTTTCAGAAAACAACGTCTCATTATAACAGGCTCAAAGAAAAATCTTAAGCCAAGACAAAATAATGCCAAGAGAATTATAATGAGTTTTTCTTGTGTTGAAGCTAAGAAATCCCGATTGTAAGATTATTTATATTGACAATGATGAGCTTTTTCAAGAGAAGTGCATTGCCGCGAAACTCCACTTTACTTTCTGAAGTGATATACATACAATGTGATAATATTTATGTGGGACACCATACAAGAAGAAGACAACAAAGCTTATGGTCTGAAATGAACCACGCCATATCATATTTAACTAAAAAGTGTTATGCAAAAGTATGTTAGAAATAATAGCCTTTATTTGAATGCTAAAGCAACATTATATTTGACCACTTTTTTACACGCATAGAATCACTTTAAAAAAACTTACTTATATAACATTTCTCTAACAAACACGGTTTCCTGTACACCCAACTAACACGGTTTTCTGTACACGATGCCCAATTCCTACTTTCAATTTTATTGAGTATACATTCATACTCTATCAGAATTCGATTTTTCTGAAAGGGTATTATTTCTTTTTAAAGAAAAATTTTGAGATTGAAATTTTTTGTAGTATGATATTTTATTTGAATGGTTATAAAATAAACAAAATTTTTGCAAGTTTTCAGAAATTCAAATTTTAACCTACGAAAAGTATTATGATTTTCAGAAAATAAGATCTGAAGGTGTTTTTAAAAGTCTCTTTTTAGTGTTGGAGCACAAATAGACTACAGTCAAAATTCGATTTGCAAAAACGGAATTAACATCTTCTTTGTGTCTGATTATTGAAATTTCATCAAAATTAAATTCTACGTTACCGGATTTTGAGAGAGGACTGTGATCGTTTCTTTTTGTTTTGTATGAGGTGAGTAGGGAAGAAGAAAGAAAAAATGAAGTAAAATAAAATTATTTTTAAAAACTTATAGGAGGGAAACAAATGCTTTGAAAGTTTAATTAAAACTAGGTAAAACAAATTTGAAATTATTTGTGAAGGATTTTGTTTCAATTATGTAAGGTTGAGTGTAAGTTGGTTTAAAGATTGAAGGAAATATTAAATTTTTTGGGATGTTTATTGTTATTGGTAAATTTAAAATCGGGAATGATATGAAATTGGAAATGTTAAATAAAAATCTATGTTGTCTCATTTATAGATTTCAAAAAAACAAAGTAAAAGTAAAAGAAGAATTTTACAGCTAAAAACGTTACTAAAAATAGAATTAAATTTTGGAGGAGTTATTATTAATTTCTATACGAGAGGGACGTAAATAAAAAAAAAAGTACTTAAGAGAAAAATTATTTATTTTCATTAAATTTATATAAAAATAAAAGTTTGATAATAAAAATAAAAAAGATTATAATAAAATATTTAATAGACATTTTAAAGTAATTAATTATAATAAGAAAATAAATGATAAATTAATTTATTTTTTTACTTTTATAAAAATATAAATTTATCTGAATAAATTGCAACAATTTTGTAACTGTCTTTTTATAATAAAATTAAGTTATAAGAAAAAAATTATAATATTGCTATTTTAATTAGATATTATATTTTCAGTTTGCTAAAAAAATATCTGTAATAGTCAAAATAAACTAAAATTGTTGGGATATTCTTAATAAATAAATATTAATAAAATGGTTGAAAATTTTAAAACAAAAGTTATTTTATTTGCTATTGATATGTCTGTAAAGAGAAAATGAGTAAATAAATATATTATTGGGTTTAATAAAAGAATAAGTGTATAAATTATAATTTTAAATGTGAAAATAGAAGAAAATATTTTCAAAATATAATTAAAAACTTGTTGCAGGTAAAAAATATTTTTTAAAGTATAACTAAAAATATGAAGAATAAATTTTAAACGAGATTTGAAAATTTATTTAATTATGTAAGGTTGAACATAATTCTGTTGTGTATGGAATTAAAATAATTTTAAATTAGAAAATATAAAAAAGTTATTGTGGTTAAAAAAAAGTAGCAATATACATGTTGATGAAAGAAATAACTTCGAAAAGGGAAACGTTGGCACTAAAAGTCATGCTGGAGGAGGAAAAGAGGGATCTTTTAGTTTGGATGGAGTCCCATCTTTGGACTATGGTTGGGTTTATGTTTGTCCCAACCAAGGGAATCAAGAAAAATTTATCTCTATTGTTGGTTCCGATAAGATTTTCAGTGCTTTTAAAACCCTCCTTCTAGGGATTTGTCACTAATAATGTTTTTTAATGTCTTGAAGATGATGCAGGTTATGTTGAGGGTGCTCCTAATATGGGGAAAGATGGTGCAAATGATATGGTTGTTGCCAACACAACTGCAAAGATTGGCAAGGATTCTTCTACTAATATGACTCCTATGCAGGTTGTAGAGGATTCTCAGAAAGTTGTGAGTGATGATGTTAATGTAGATTTTGTTGCCACCCAGGTTTTGGTTACTTACAAAGAGGAAGAACCAATTTCAGGATGAACATGCTCTGCATACCTCTCCTACTTCTACCACCTTTCGAGTTGGGCACTAGTAGAAAATAGATATTTAATAGCGGTTGTATAAGGCTTACAAGCGCGGTTGCACAACTGCGATAGATGTAACCATGATAAAAAGTACTCAAGATACCAATGCGGTTCTTCAGAAACCGCATTAAAAAATGGCTCATAGTGTGCAGAAATAGCAAAAATTGGCACATACCAGTGCTGTTCTCTCTACAACCGCGCTGGTATGTGCTAGTTTTTTTTTTAAAATGACAGCAGCTATTCATTGTTGCCCAATACCAAAATTAAACAGCTGTTGCACAACCAAAATTCAATTGGTGCTACCAAAACCAAAATTCAAAATCCAATATCTCCAATTCAACACATACTCAATTCAACATTCAATTTTCCACAAATACAACAATTCTAAGTATTTACACAACATTATATAAGTCTATATATGCATACACTAGAAAGTTGTTACAATATATTACAACTTAGACAAATATTACTATATATTATATACTATACTTACTACTAGTTAACTATAAGATTTCATTTCTCTTCTCAACGAAGTAAGTTGCCCATTCTGTCTAAATATCTTCTATGTACTTGTGTTTAATTGGGTCTTGATGTATGAACATCTGAAATAGAATAATTGTGTTAGTAGTTATCATCATATGCTCATCATAATTTTATCTAATTTGAACACTTTCATACATGTTCCCAAGAGTCGGTGATATGGGCTTGGACTATGGTCTTCATCCAATGCATGACATAATAGCCACATTCCCAACTTCCTTTTTGTTTGTTACACTACAATTTCATCAAAGTTAATTCATTAAACAAGTCAACAACGAATTTAATAGGTTTAATTAAGAATAAAAATACCTTAGGCTGAACCCAACATAGGGTATGAGATGAGGATATAGATCTACCGCCCAGTACATTAATAACATTAATTGCACTAAAATCAGAGATGATTAGTAATAATTTGCATATTATACAAACAAGATCAATATTTTATAAGGTAAATTAAATCATACCTTTGTACCACTTGTTTGAAGTCATTAGTTGGCTTCTTATGCAGTGAACAGAACCAGACCACAGTGTTATCGAAAGGACAAACAACCATTAGTTG
>Ga0209489_105754_pt1 | contig 20984 bp, 11 predicted proteins | sample SiratrowhiteBW_FD_187527 | JGI IMG/M metagenome (GOLD analysis project Ga0209489, IMG submission 187527) | Root nodule microbial communities of legume samples collected from California, USA - Siratro white BW (SPAdes) (version 2) | ecosystem: Host-associated > Plants > Roots > Nodule | place...
CTCCTTGCGTCTTTGATTCAACTATAGTTTTTCAAATATGTTACATCATTCTTCCGTGCTCCCTTGAAACATTATTGTTGTTTGGTTTTTTCATTATATTTGGCTTAAGACTTCTTTTTTTTTTTTCATTTCAATCCTTCAAAAGTGTCTCTCGATAATCATTCTGGCCCTAACGTATGATCGATCACTAGCAAATTTTAATCTAGTTAAAGTTCTCCGTGAATTAAATTGCAAAAAAAAAAAAAAAAAAAAAAAAAAACATGATTTACACACTCAATGAATTTCATTATATCAAATACTTTCTCATGCATATTTTTCTATATTCACAAACATTAATTCTACACAATAAGTTAATTTACAAAAATGGATGATAAAAAAAATGGTACCTATTGGGTGACCAAACTAGAGTTCGATCTCCTGGAAGCTGTGCAAACCAAACGCCAAGCTCAAACAATCGATTATCACTCTCTGCAGGAGTGAACCCCAAAGCAAATGTGCCATTTTCCGAAAGCCAAGTTTGGGCCTTGCTAGCCAACAACGCGGAGCCCAACTGAATGTGGGCCGAAATGTAGATTCTAAAAGAAGATAGGCCCAAAGCAAGAATGAGGCAATAACATGAAAAGGAAGAGGAAGCAGCATTGGCCATGGAAAGGTGTTACAGTAGCATGATAAGTGAAAGAACAAAGCTTAGAAAATGCCATGGCATGGTGTTATATAAGGGGAGGAGTAGCGGGGGAGTGTAGTGTTGTAGTCGGAGAAGAAAGACACAGAAATTGGACACGTGGAAGGAGGTTGTTGAACTACATGTTTGAAAAACGTTGGTTAATGTGTGTGTGGTCGGTAGATAAGATATGATTAGATAAGTGTGTGTGGTGTCATGAACTCACTGCTTTGTGGGTTTCAAATGGGGATTCAGATGTGTGCATGACCGAAAGAGCAAAGGCAACAAAACATGGACACGTAATTCTCCAAAACACGTTTCACACTTTCAAAAATAGGAGCATGTCGCCATTTTGTGTGCTCATGGATGCTGACTTTCCACAACCTAACTCCCTCAATCATTTTTTAATCACACTTCTTTTCTTAATCACTTTTTTTAAATTTCGATCACAAACTTTTGTATAATTAATATTATGGATACTCACTTTTAGTCTAGAATAAATTATCCATACCAAAAAGATGTAAATAATAACATGGCATCATTACGTGTAGATTGAGTAATTTTAACCTGATTACTTGTATTTTGGTCAAGAACTCTAGAAATTTTACTTGAATGAACATTCGAGTGTCTCCCTATGATATTTCACACTAATTTATAGAAAAAAAGATGATTATTCTTGGTATTCAAATTGTTAATTTGTTACAATTTCATAATATTTTTCTAACTATTCTAACTATTCTCAGAAATCAGCACCCCAACAAAGTAGGGAGAGGTTCAATAATTCCACAATTTTCGTGGGAGTTAGTTTATCGATACCTACCTACACTATTATCATACATGCATCTACTGCAAAATCATTAAAAAATTAACAACATGTAATGCATGATATTAAAGAAAGGTACTGAAAGAATATGAAAAAATGAGATAAAAAATAGTAGTCCTACGTTTGTATCTTAATATTCAATTATGGCAATAAACTAAAAATATATTTAGTAAAAATATTGTTAGCAGTAAAAATTTATTAAAAATAATGAAATTGTAAATAAGATTATTAAGTAAATAGTAGGACAAATATAATCTCTGGTTTTTTATATTTTAAGTAATAATAAAACTATATTACAAATGTGTTATAAATATTTAACTACTAAAAAGTTTAAGGATATTGTTCGATGAACTTCTTATTAAGAACTATTACTTCAGACATTCATTTGGCCATTTGCCTTAAATCAAATTAATAGAGATATATAAGCAATAGTGAAAAATTTGATGGAATTTTGATAGTTTTATTAATGATTGATGTATAAGATAAAATGATTGCTAAACGTTGGTTTAATAAAAATATTATTATTCGTATTATTATTATTATTTATATACTAAACAAAATCTTGTTAACACTTTCAAAGTTTATTATTAATTTTTATAAATTAGTTTTTATTTATATCATTTATCAAAATCTAAGATAATATTAATCATTTTATCAATTACATAATTATTTTTATCTGATTTTTAATCCATTTTCATTGGTATTAATTTATTGTGCATAGAAATAAATAAAAAATCATAACTATTTTATTAAGATAAAAATATGACAATTTTTTATTTTTTATATAAGAAACTTTAAGAAAAAATAGAGATTTTTTTTTACGTTAATGTTTTATTTAGAATGAAGAGTATAAATAAGTGAATGGAGAAGGATAGAAAGGAAAAGAAAGAGACTCAAAAGTGTGATTATTTGGATTGAGGTAAGGATGGTTAAACATGTAGTTATTTATATTTAGAGAAAATAAAAAGTGTGGTAATTGAAATTTAGAGAAAGAAAGTACAAAGTGAAGGAAAATAAGTGAAAATTTTATAAGGTTCGTATGATAGATTAAAAAAATTAAACTTGTATACTTAATAAAAGACCAAATTGTTCTTAGTTATGTTTAAAATGAATTTTTGATTAAATGTTAATTACAGTTTTAATACATATTATATTATCTATAGCGTTCCACGTCAAGTACCTGATTGTAAAATAATTATCGATAATATGATAACGTTAATGTATGTAATTCGTAAACTATTAAATTTCAAAATTGTTAGAATAAAACTTTTGAAAATATAAAATAAATTAAAAACTAAAAAGAATAAAAATTTAAAAATATGGATAGAAATTAATATGTTTAGTTTATTAAAACGGAAGAATCTAAAAAGGGTTACACGAGATTCACCAAATTTTTAAGTAGAATAAGCTTTAATACCATATTTAAAAAGTAAAATTTAAGTTTAACTTTATCTACTCATTATATACTACAATATTAACTTTATTTGTTGGTATGGAGTTTTCATGATAAATGAATAGAGATTAAGATTTGTAGGAATTATTTATTTAGCTCATGGTATATATTTTTTATCTTATTTTAGTAATAATTACTTATTTATCTATTAAACAATTTATAATAAATAAAATATAAATAAGACTAAATAAATTATTTAATTTTATATTTGAACATCTTTTCATGTAGTTCTAATATATTTAAATATTTTAATTTTGTTTCAATTTTTATTTAAAACGATTTAATGTAATTTTACAATCTAATTTGTCTTTCTCTTTCTTTCTCCTTCTATGCGCGTCCTAATGCTTTGCTAGAACAAAAAGGCCTTTTATAAACTTAAACAAGCACCTAATTAACAAGCACCTAACCTAATTATGTTCATAAATACATCGATAATGACTTCCAAAACTATGGTTATTTATTACTGAGTAACGTGTTTTCTCTCATACTCCAATTTAAGACTTTCCACCGCCCATAAAGGTTGAACTCCAATTTTGGATAAACAAATTCAAAAAAACTGCAAATACATTGCATTTATACATTTTCAATTCATAACTACTTGTTTGAATATATGCTTTTGATTCTTTTCTTTTTTCCTTCTCAAAAGTGACAGACACACATAATTTACTAATTTGAAGAAGAAAACACAAGTACCAGAGAAGTTTCTGTATCACTGCATCAACTCGTGAATCATGTTTTTATTTTTTATGTCCATATTTAGTCTCTAACTTTTAAGCATTTGATTTTTTTATTTTATTCATTAAAGTAAGTTTTTTTTTTAAATAATAAGAAATTTTTAAAATGTGAAAACATGATTTTACATTTAACTTTCTACAAAAATTCATAGAAAAAATAAAATAAAAATCAAACATATTAGATTATATTCTGCAAAATCAATTATATTTTTAACATAAAATAATTGATTATGTTAAAAAACTAATTATATTTATGTAAACACAATAAAATATTTATAGTTTTTTATAATATAATAAACAATTAAAATAAAATATATTATAAGAAAGAAAATAAAATAATTTAAAACTAATACTTTGTTAAGTTATTTAATCAGTCAATAATTTAATATATCAGTTAAATATAATTTTTCATAACCCAAATATCCTACATACTTATCCAGATTTCACGACTTTCGTTGAAATGCATTGCTCAAGTCTTCGATTAAACAATGCATGAAAGTGAAAATCAAAGATAAAATATTCTTTCAACCTTTCTCAGCTTCTTTTTGTTTAACTCTGTAAATCGTTCACACATTACCCAAACAATCCAAGTTCTTTCTTTTTTACCAAACTCCTTGTACACATAAATGGTCAATTATTGATCTATCTGCTTTATTTTTTAACATTTTAGAAAATATTTTTATGCAACAGGTTAAAGGTTCATGTTTTAAAATAAAGCCTACTAAGTTAGACAGGCCGCTTATGTTTATATTTTTATTTATTATAAATTTGTAAAATTACAATGTGATGCATACTTTATAGAAAACATTCAATTAAAAAAATAATGAGAGTTGATGTTATTCATGATTTATATTGGAAAATGGATACTTAGGGCTTTTATATTTAAAAATAAATAAATTAATAATGGTTATTGTATTAAAAGAATAGGGATTAGTTATATTTTTCTTACATTGAATGCTTTGTTTTTATTTTTTAAATATGATTAAGAATAAAACAGAAATATAAAATATATGAGAACGTTTTATATATTCATTATAAATATTATGAAATTTAATATATATATATATATATATATATATATTTAAATTTAGAAAAATAAAAAATAATTAAGCTTATAACTTATCATAGATTTTCGTATATATATTGGAGCATGCATCACTTTTTACATTTAGTTCATGTAAATGATGGCTAAAAACCAAGTTCTACTTATTTTATCATATAGTTGTTTTTTTATCAATATATAAAATTTATAGAATAAATAATTAATAAGTATTGTTGCATTTTGATTTTAGTATAATAAAGCAAACAACAGTCTTATTAAAAGAAACTTTAATAGTAATTTTGTTCTCAATCATTAACGTTGACTTCAAATAAAAATAAATAAATTAAAATTTTTTAGACAAATTTTTTATTGTAGTAAAAAACATATTAATATTTATTGTAATTATTTATAAAAAAATTATGATATATATATATAATTAATAAAAAATAAGTATCCTTTTAGTATAAATAATTTAAATGATTCTCATTTTCATCCTTCAAATTTAAAAAAAAAAATATTATAATTTCTAAAAACGGAACAAAAAGAACTTTAGTTGCTAAACAACATTAAAATTGAGAAACTATTTTATTTTTTAGTTCGAGGGACTAAAAAAAGATTTACTTCAAATTTCAAAGTTTGAAAACATAATTAAAAAAAAAAGGTTGTAGAACGTTTGCAAATAAATCTATAAAAATGCAATCATTTGAATTTTAGAGTATATTAGGTGTTTCAAATATAATATAAAATAATCTTTAGAATCAATTACAGATATTACCATGTTATAATTTTAGTATATATATATGATTCATTCATTTATTTCTTACTGTTATAAAAAAAATTATGCAGTCCACTAAAAATAATTTCGAATTTTTCATATTATTATATTATGTGTTTCCTCTACTTTATTAATTCATTTACATGTTATTTTATAAAATATATATTATATTTTAATCTTACTAAATTGAACTATCATATAAATAAAATTTAATTATTTTTAGTAAAATCTAATGCATCCAACATATTTATAGAATGTATATAAAATAAATTCATATTCTTACACTCTCATACTCACAGATTATTTTACAACTATTAAACTTATATAATAATTACTATAACGTATCTTTTCAATATACTATATTATTTATACTTACATTTATTTTTATTAAAGTTTGTTTAAAAAAATAAAATTAAACCACAAAACCTTATTAGTGGAACGAGTATAAACATGATATAAACGAAAATGTAAAATTTCATATGATGAATAAAGACAATTTATCGCTTATTATATACGAAAAAATTCATTCAAGAAATAATTAATGGAAAACTTTTCAAATAAGTAAATATAAAGGGAAATCACATCAAACAAAAAAAAAACACATATTCATTATATCTAATAAGTCTTAAATATATTTTAATCCATTTGAAGTTAAAAATAATTATTTATTAACATGTAACACTTTTGAATTGAAAAAAATAATATTATTTATTTTAAAATAAATATTAAGAATTATACATAGTATTTTTAAGTTTTGAAAAAAAAAAACTAAATATTACTTGACTAAAGAAAAAAAGCGTCAATCTTATAAGTAATAAAAAATATTTGAATTTTTAAAGAAATAAAAAAGTTTACAAAAAATTTAAAATCAATTTTATAGAAATCAAAATTATATTTAAGTTTGTCTTCCATTTAATTTGTTTTAAGTATAATAAGTTAGAAATATTTTCCATAAATTAAAGTCACTAGTTAAATAAAATTATCTCATCCTGATTTTTTGAAAACTAAAGTATCATAATATATTTTATTATTGTAAGATCGACTAGCTTAAATAATATACTGAAATTGAAGTTAGTTAAGATTCGAGAATTATAAGATATTTATTATTAAAATAATAATAATCTATCTTTTTTATTTATAAATTCTTAAATGGACTTTTTAATAAGTGGGTTGAAGACTTAAATTATTAAGGATATTTTATTTGTTCTATTTTGTGTGTTATAGACAACAATCGTGTCTATTGTCAAAGACACTTAATCATAAATGTTTTTTATATTTGTTAAGGTGTCAAGTTTTGAGTCACCCTTTGAAATTGTATCCATAACATGAAGTTTTATCACCCTTTGAAATCATATCCATAACATGAAATAACCGGTTATTGGGATGGATTGTGATACATTGACACCCTTATTTGTCGCTACAATCATTTAATGCAATTACATGACAAAAAGATTAATTTTTTATTCACTAACGTTGTTGCGTTCATATAATTGAATCTTCGAAGTTTTTACTTTTCATATCTGTTAGATGAGTTCAAAAGTACTTATCAACCAACAAATCACACATGATGAAACCACCTGGACAAAACAGACGAAACTACCTGGACGTGACTGTTATACCTTTTAAAAGAGTTTTATAAATTTCTGTAAGTACTTGTTAGATCACAAATGAACAAACATACTTCTTTACATGATATTAGAGTCATATTTATTCAAAATGAGAGCAATATGAATGTATGAGGTTCCTACTTTCCATATTTGTAATATGAGTTCAAAAATTTTTCTCAGCAAACCACATACTAAAATAATAGAAACCACTTGGACATGATTGTCATATATTTCAAAAAAAAATTCATAATTACGTTAGTTTCATAATTTATTAAAAATATCACTACAAGAAAAAAGCTATTTAGAGACCAGTATTTAGTTACCAAATGAAATTGTTGCTAACTGTAACCAAAATAATCACCAACTTAAATTTTGGTTACTAAATATCTACAAAATAAAAATAATGATTGAGTTTAGTGACAATTAAGTCAAATAATTGGTATCTAACATTAGCTACCACAAAGTTTTAGTGACCTATGTCATTAGATTCTAAATTAGTCTTTAACTTTATTAGATACTAATTTAAAATCTAATGGCATAGGCACTAAAACTTTGATATCTAATATTGGATACTATTTAACATAATTGGTTACTAAATTCAATCATTACTTATATTTTGTAGTTATTTAGCAACCAAAATATAATTTGGTGACTATTTTGGTCATAATTAGTAACCATTTCATTTGGTAGCTAAAAATTTGTCTCTAAACAACATTTTTTTCTTATAGTGTATTCTTTTTTTTATGTCACGGTATCAAATAGAGATACCTTTAAAAACAATGTCAAAATATCATTTTCTTATATATATATATATATATATATATATATATATATATTTGAATTAGATGTTTACATTTATTTAAGATTATTTTGTAAACTTGTAAATCTTTTACTCATATATAAAATATAATTATGTTAAAAAGAATTAAACAATGACATAAATATTTAACGATAGAATTAACATACAATAAATAATATAACTATATTCATCACATATTAAATAAACTCAATTTGAATCAATATTCAACATAATTTAAAAAAAAAAATAACAATGAAACTTATTATAAAGAATTTAGATCCACGAATCCGAGTTTCATAGGTTAAAATGATTTTAATATAAAATCATATATCAATGTTGTGTTTTAGTAATATAATAATTTTTCTTCCGTTTTTCAACCCATAATATCTTAATTTATATAATTTAAAAATTAACAATTACTAATATATATATATATATATATATATATATATATATATATATATATTTCCTTTCAATAATACATTATTCGTGATCTAAACCATTTTGAATAAATATATTATACATTATTACAAACATAATTATCATTTACTATATAATACATATGCATTACCATTTCTACTAAGACATGACTATTTTATTGAAGTAATAAAATTTAATAAGTAGATTTAAACTGTATTTATTTTAATTACTCTTCAATTGAAATTAGCTTCACAAACAATAATCTAGTAAGAAAATTAGAAATAAAAATCCATAATTTATTGAGCAGATAAATATTGGAAGTAAGATTGACTATCGGAATGAAATTTGTATGATGAATTATATAAACCTATAATTCAGCATAATCCTTCTAAAATCATATCCACTTTCAAATAAAGTCAATTTTCTTATTCTCACACATGACACCATTTGCACATTATAAGTGCTATTTCTCAATTTCTACTAATAAAAGTAAACTTTAATGCAAAAACCTGATATCGTACAAATCAATCTCACAAGTTTTTCAAAAGTCACTAACCAATTTCAAGCGACCTACCAAGTCTCCAAATTCATCTTAAATCTGTTTTCAAAAATTATATATATATATATATATATATATAACATGATTATTAATCATAAAATATTTATCATTTTAAGAATAAATCAAAATATCTCTCTTTATCTAAAATTTATTTAAAGTAAATCAAAATATTCCAAGTAAAATATCAAAGTAAATGGAAATATAAAAATGTCCTCTGTTACAGCCTAACACAAAAAAAAAGTAGTAAAAGACACAACCTAAAAGGAATCTAGTCAAGAAAATCAAAATTTTAACCAATAAAAATCACAAAAGTAACTTAATTTAAAATAAAGACAAATTATAAAGAATATATTATAAAGTAAAAATGAATTTAATAAATTCAATTTAACAGAAGTGTTTAAAATATTGGTAGTGTCTAATTTGTGAGATTTATTGAGATTTGTTTCTGAAAAAGAGAGAGAAAGAAGCAAAACATTTAGAACCTGTTTGTATAAAAGGCTCGCCGGAAAATAAAATATGCAAAAAGTGCAGTTTTCAATAAATAAAATAATAATATATTACGAAAATTGAAGAAGTAACGAATGAAAAAATTTTCTTCGCTATCAGTTAAGATTTGCGAAGAAATGGCACGGTATTTAATAAAATTATAAAATAATAATAATATAATAAAATATTAATTCTAATTTTATAAAATAATAATAATATAAGATAATTATTAATAATATTAATATATAAAAAATTGAAAATATTTATTAAAATAATAATTATAATAATAAAAATTATAAAATCATAAATAGTAATTATAATTATAAAAATTAAAATTATTTTAAAATATTTTAAAATTTTATTTAATTTTTAATTATAATAATATTTATAATTTTATAATTTATATATTAAAAATATTAAAATATTTATTATATCTATTACATCATTCACAAACTTTTCACTAAAATCTTATTATCTTTTCCTTAATCTAAACAATTAAATTTTTCACACACTTTCATCTCAAATTCACTTCCTCAAATCTATTTTATCTCAAATTCACTATCCTTAGAGATAAAAAAAAGAAAAAAATAACAACTGAGATACAAACGTCAAAGATCAAAAAGTAATAATAAGAAGAAAAGAAAGAAGAGAAGGAAGAGAAAGCTATCTATACACGTTATTAACACCACTCTCATTTTTTCTCTAGAAATTTTGTGTTTAATGTTTAAAGAGAATTATATATATAACTTAATTACAATATAATTTATATTCCAATACCTCAAGACAGTCTTACATTATTTAATAATTAACTGTAAGTATAATTTATAAACATTTGTATTAACAGATAACTTTAAAGATAAAACTGTGAGATAATGAAACCTACTGGAAGTCCAAACAATTGCAACTTTTATTTATATAAAAATAAATATTTATCTTGTGCTGAAACAGAAAAAGTTTATATAATTTTTAATAACAAACTTTTTATTTGTTAATAGTTTACCAAAAATTTATGTTTAAGTTGATGTTAAAGTAATTCAATTGAAATTTTACTTTAAGAACATGGGAATGACATGTTAAGTGCATACTATTTTTTACTAAATATCAATTTAGGTATAATCATAATAGGTCTCAAATTAGATTTGAAAAAATATTCGTTGGACACTACAAAAGTAAAGTTGCACAAAGAAGAACGGTAAAAAAAAATAAAAAATAAGTGAATGACAAAATATTTGGATTGCATCAAATGCCAAAAAGGAAGAAAGGTAACAAAAATGATAAAGGACAAAATATGGTACATCAACTATCAACCTACGCAGTCACGTCCTAATAAAATGTGGATGATAATTTGACACTCATAAAATAAATTATATCTATTATACAACTCAAAATATTAACATTTTAATTAGATTTATTTTATTAAATATCAATATATTATTATATTAAAAAACTGTTATTAAGTGGGTGGATTTACACAATTGAAGCAAAAGGCTGCCATGTGCAACTTGTGCTCTCATCCCTGATTATCTGATAATTATCAATTCTAATCTTAATTTATTTACTACTAAACAAAGTCAAGGGTGTGAAAATTTGAAAAAGGCCAAAGTTTAATTCATGGTTTAGCCAATTGACACATGATATCATTAGAAGAACAATTTGTTTTGGTTTCATTGGTAGCAGTGGAGGCTCCAATCCAATGGCCTTGTTTTTGTGTATATGATGCACTGTGAAACAATCAGCCCGGTTCATCAATCTCAGGTGTTGCACTGCCATCGATGTCCACCACCATTTCTTCCCTTCCCTTCTCTCTCTCCCTTCACCACAACTCTAGGGTTTCGCCTTTCTATCTACCGTTTTCTCCTATTCCATCCCAATCATCATCTATCGCCCTTCCTACAAAAGTGAGTTTTGTTTTTGAAGTTTTCTTTTAAAAATATTATTTTTATTGATATTCAATCTAATGGGTCAATTGGGTATTGATTTTTTTAATCAATTAATTATTGTTAGGGGGTTTCATGAAATGATTGGATTGGTGTGTGAAATGTGCAGTTGGTGCATGAAGCTTGTTTAGTTTTATGTTCATTATTATTGCTCTGGCCTGAATCATTTTCCATTATAGAAATGGAGATTTTTGTGTTTTAGACATGAAAACTCTTCATCAGAAATTAATGGTTCTGAGCTCAAAGACTGTAAATTGTCGGAAGATTTGGTGAAGCTCGAAGGTGACCAGTCCGATGAGCTGAAAAAAGATTGGTTTGCTGCTATTCATACGGTATTTACTTCATTTGTTCTGTTTTGGCTTCAGTGTAAACAACGAAATTATTGATATGCTGTCTCTTTGGTGTCCGTCTTTTGCTTTAGAGATTTTAAGTTTCTATTTTTGGTTAATGCTGATTTCTTAAATACTATGCCTTGCGCATGTCTTGATTGTGTTCATCTTGTTTTGAAATGCATAATCCCGTGGGTTTAATGTACATTCAATGGGTGAAACATGTCTAAATATATTATGAAGGTTGTCATTGATTAAAGAAAGATAAACCCTCTTAATTGCTATTTTGTTTTAGATCATGGTTTTAAATTGTAGTTCTGGTTGCTTTGTGATTATGTTAGGAACTCCTGTGTTAGACCATGTTAAAAGTGTGTTAGATCATGTTAAAAGTGTGTGAGAAGAGAAAAGTAACTTGTTTAGGCTCTAAAAGAAACTTGCCTACGTGGCAAAAGGTGGTGAGGGAGGTAACATAAAGTTAGAGGCTGTATAAGGGAAGAGGGGGGAGTGAGAGAGGTAGGAACTTCTGTGGAGATTTGAGGAAGGTTCAGTTCTCTTGAATGACCTGCACTATCTTTTTTTCCCCTAGAATTCTAGAGGTCCTTGTTCATTATATGGAGCTAGTCTCTGTATTTTCTTAAACAATTCAATATCCCATAATTACAAAAATTTCAGACTATTGAGGTTGATGTGGTTTCAATTGTAATTTTAGAGACCTCCAAAACCACACTTTTGTGGCTGCAGCTGTGGTTGCAGATCATAATTTATAACTATTTCTCTCTCATACAGTCATACTACTCTTATATAGTTGCCTTTTTGGTGAACCTTTTTTTGTTTATTTAATCCTTCAACCTGTTCTCTATTTACCTTTTATCTAACTTTACATTAAGATTATCTTACCCTCAGTTTTTAAGTTCACAAAGAAAAAATGTTTGGATTGTTTGTTCCAGTAAGTATTAGTCACTTTAGTTCCTAACTTAACAAAGTTCTCAACTTTAACCCAGAATTTACGAAATGACATCCACTTAATCCTTTTATGTGAAAAGCAATTAGAAAAATTAAACTGGAGAACAAGACTAAAATGGACTACTTTTTGCAAAGTTGTGGAGGGACTAGACTGGGGTTTACTCTTTTTTCCTTTCTGTTATGTACTTCATGAAACAAAATTTCGTGGCAGCATTATTATAAGCAGTGATTAGGGTAGGATAAAGTATATTATAAAACACAATCTTATTATTGATCAATCTGATTTCATAACTTGTGAGATGTGTGGGGTGGAAATCTTGGACAAAGATCTATATGCTATCTTACATTTTAACTATTTTCTCCCACTAAAAGGGTTGAGTATGCTACTCCAATTGACCGAATGAAATCCATAATCCAGTCACTCTTAAGTTAAAAGTTCCAACAGTAACTGCATGTTTGGAGTGGTGTTTTTTGTACTCATGTCAGAGCTAAAATCATGTCAAAAGTGGTAAAAGATGCGGAAGCTGCTATTATTTGCTTTTAACCTACGGATTGAATATGTTTACCGAATCACCTACTGACTTGTCCTTCAATCTTGACAAATTTGACCTGCCATTCTGATTTAATTCCTTAGGACAATCTGAATAACCTGTGCTGATTTGTGTTCTCTCCCCTTGTCATATTGGCACTTGACTAACCAAACGAAGATTGTGTTTCTCATGATGTGGGTGCTCCTTAGTTTTAGAACTAGAACCATGACAAGGTAAGTTTTTAGCTGTGAAGATAATAATAAACATGAAGCAAGAGTAAGAAAAATTTATATAAAAAATAGTTTAACAACTGGAGAGAGTTTCTGTATAATCAAAACCCGACTATTGACTAAAGCTTTTTGCAACAAGCCTTGCCTAATACCTCTAAATAGTACCACAAGGATTTTCCTTAATCCAAAACATTCATTTGCATCCTATAGCTGTTCTGTGAGGCAGCAGTTAAACAAGAGACCAGGGGTTAAAAATTTAATTCTTCAAAGCAGAAAACCATTGTGGATCACGAAGAGATTGTCTGGTTGTAGTAGCTTCTAAGTGGGCAAGAAGAAGGGTAGGATGAAATGAGTTTGTAAAATACCAGTTTTGGATCTAATTTGCATAGGATGGGTGTTTGAAGGTCTTGGTGATTGACTAGGTTCTAAAGTAGATGAAGAGAGAGTGGTGGTTGAAGAAAGTGATAAGGATGGAGTTGATGAAATATTAATGTGTATGGAGGTAGCTATAGGTGATAAGGTGGAGCTGATGAGATCTGAAAAATTGCAATACTAGGTATAGGTGCTTGGGATGGTTAGATTATGGGAATATTGGAAGAAACAAGATGGGAGACCAAGGTATAGGTTGGGTAGAGAGAAAAGTTTCAGTATAAGGAAACCTATTTTCATTTAAAATAACATCTTTGGATATATAAAGTCTGCCAGAAAGAGATAAGCATTTGTATCCTCTGTGAGAAGTCAAGCAGCCAAAAAAGAGACATTCTTGAGTCTGAAAACTAGTTTATGTAATTGTATGGTCTAAGACAGGGAAAACAAGCACATCCAAAAGCTTTGAGAAAACCATAGTTAGGGCTGTCTTGAAAAGTGTATATGGTACCCCAAAGTTTATAGAAGTAGAGAGTAATTTGTTGATGAGATAAACTACTGTAAGAAAGGCATGGTCCTAGTAGGTCATAGGAAGAGAAGCTTCACTGAGAAGCATAAGCCCCATTTAACAATATGGCAATGTTTCTTACAATGGTTCCATTCTGATGATGTGTGTGGGGACATATAATTTTGTGATTACTATCATGAAAGGTGAGATAATCATGAAAAGGACGAAATGCACCACCCTAAACGTATTGCCTTTATTTTTATGTTAAATTTAATTTAACTGTAGATTGAAATTGTTGGAAAATGGACAAGACATCTCATTAGCATTTTTAAAGAAATATCCTAGTAAGTCTTGAATAAGCATCCATAAAGGAAATATAGTAAGAATAGTTATTAGTAAATGGCACAAGTGAAGGCCCCTACAAATCACTAAAAATCAATTCAAAAGCAGAATTATAAGTGGTGAGAGAATGATGAGAAGGGAGTGTGTGTGTTTTGCCCATACCACAAGCTAAATAAAAAAGCAAACTAGTTTCATTATTGAAAGCTATAATATAAGACTGAAAAACAAGAAGAAGTACATTGAGATTGGTGTTTCCTAACTGTAAATGCTGGGTGTGAGTATTACAATCAAAATTATTATTAGAAATAGTGAGTGTTTAAACTAGGAGTAGGGAAATAGAAGGTTGTTGTTGTGTATAAGAGGCAAGACTCAAGCTGGGACACTAATACAAGCGATCAAGTCCAACTTGTACGTGAAGAAGACTTTCACTGGATGCTTGACATTTGACATAGAAATTATTAGGATGCAGCTCAAAGTAAGCATTGTTATCTTGAACAAATTTACTGACCCTGAGAAGATTCTTTGTAATGGAAGGAACATGTCAAAGTTTGGTAAGAATAAAATGCATTTTGGGATTATGTAAAAAAGTAGAACTGAATGAGAAAATGAGTAAAACTTGTCCATTCCATGAAGATCTGATCAATACTTCAAAAAGGAGATGTTTGTTGAATATTTTGAGCCACACTAGTTACATGATATGAAACACTGAACTTAGGGAACCATGTCTAAGGAATAGCTTGATCCATATTGGCTAACATTGCTTGAGGCGCTTTGGGACATGTAACATGTTGGGAAGTAGCAAACTATACTGATGTTGCAAAGACTGAGGAGATGGTTATGTCCAATGAGAAGAGAAATATGAATTTCCTTGAGGTCAGCGCATGCTAGAAGTGTGAGAGACTTGAGGAGGTTGAAACTGTGGATTGAATCAATTGTAGCATGAAAGCATTGCATGACCAAACTTGAAACATACTTAGTATATTGTAGGTAGCACTGTCAATTTGCATCTGTTGATCATTGGAGGATGATTATGATGGTGGTGAAGTTTGAGCGATGTTGACAGATAGGCAAAAGGCTAAGCCAGTGTTTTTTTTTTTTTTTTTTCTATACTTCCGTTGATGTAGATTGTGCGCAAGAAGCAAGTCTCCCACTTCTTTCAATTATAATATCTTTGGTGCAACTTTCAGTCAAGGTGATGAGATAATCATACTCAAGGGAATCCCTCAAGAATGGAATCAAGATGTTCTTTGGAAGAGATATGATCTCCAATGAGTGCAAGCGACTTGATACACAAAAGAAATCATCAACTGTCTTATTGTCAAGATAAGAATTGCACAACTCAGAACGCAGCTGGCGTGCCTTTGTACGAGTTTGATGATAAAAATATTTTGTGAATCTTCTACCAAATTTCATATTAGTACAACCAAGAACACGAGAAAGAATAGTGTTGGAGAGCAAAGATCAAAGCCATGCTAAGAGGAATTGATCTTGTTGTTCCCAGGTTTAGTGATTAAAATCATGATCTTACTCAATCAGAAAACACAAAGGAATTTTATAGAAATGATGAAATGATTTCATTGGTTTGCTTGGATAACTGGTTCTACTTGGTGGCGCCACAAGAAGAAAATTTATCATCAAGTTTCTTCATGATTTGATGTGAAAAGGTCGCCTAGCTTGTGATGAAACAAAGGAAGTAGAGCCACCACATACAGTATTATGCGAGGCAATGACATGAAGCTGATCTGTCAGTGGTGGAGGAGGAGGTGGAGGATCAATAGGTGTTTGATTTTCAGAAGCCATGGATCAATTGGCTCTTGATACCACACTAAAGTGGAAAGAAATCATTTATTGATTCTAAGGTGAATGAGTACACCGATTGTAAACTTGTCTATTCTTTGTTACGGAAGTCCTATATATATAATAGTAGATAGACCTTTAACAAAGTTTGTTATAACTAACTGAACCGGTTAGTCATATAATTGATACAATATCCTAACAGAAAGATAAAAAAAAATTAAAATGAGAACTATCTCTAACAGCAATTGATTTGGCAGTACTGATTAGGACCAAATAAATTAGAGTCATATAGATTATATCTTGATGTGTTTTTGGTTAAAATGGATCTGATGACATCATTCTCAAAAGAAATTATAAAATCATCAATCTGTCTAAACATCAATTTACTTTTAAATCTTCGCCATCTTGTTAAGCAAGTTTTTAACATTTCAGGTCATAACTGTTATTCATGGTGTGGAACCCTGGACAGTTCCTTGGACAGCAAAAACTATTGTTCAGGTAAAGTATATGCTTTCTAACGTTTTGATACCATTATCAATGCTATCAATTCTTTGAGTATGTTTTGTACTTTAGATCAAGGATTTCATGTCTTCTTACTTTAGGAAGCTCTATTTGTATGTTTAGTATATGAAAAGGCATGAAATGGCCATTCCATTCAGGCCTACTTCTGCATTGCCAAGAAAGCCCATTCCTATTCTTTTGTAGTGAATGGATTCTTGGCTGTCAAATAGGGCAATAAAGTTATTGCTTGACAACTTTACCCCAATTTCATTCATGCAAAAACGATAAAAGGTATTACTTGATTGGCAAATAATAATGTGGTTAAAATTGATATTTATTGGTTTACCCACTCTCCGTATTAAAATGGCTGCAAAATTAATAAACTGCTCTTATATTTAAAAATTATTATAAAAACTTCTCAGCCGTTGCTACTTGACCATCTGAATTTGGAAAACTAAATTAATTACTTCTTTTTCATTGAAATTTTTCTGTTCAATGCAAAAATGTAAAATAGTATTTAGCAATCATAACATTTGATTTTAGAGGAGTTTTTATTGTCATTCCAATACAATTCTGATTCTATTCCATGTTCCAAATATAAAATATGTTGTGAAATCACGATCCTAACAAGCAATAGAATGATCACCTCAATCTCTTTCTTTATTCTCCTTTCATAGTATGCAAATACCATTCTCTGTATCAATCTGGCTCTTAGATTTTTGGTCAGAAATAAACTTTTATTTAATTTCTCAAAGTTTTATTTCATTTCAAAAATAAAGTATTATAATTTTTTTATTCATTTGATAGTAAGGGTATTTTTTTATTGTTGAAAAGAGAGAAACTGAGAAGGCATATGATAAATTTTGAATGTAGTGTACACTCATGACATGAGTATTCTTATTTTCTTATTGATGTATAAAATCATATCATATTTTCCTATTTAATGTTATCAAATCATATCTTTGACATTTATAACTCTTTTCAATTAAGAACTAGTAAATGGATGGAATTGCCAAATATTTACTTATTCAGAAATTATATAGTCGATTTGATTTGCTCTTAGAATCATTACTTCTGGAAGAGCAAACTAAGTTGGATTCTGCAGGTTATGCTCCTCTGGATTGCCTCATTTTGGTTTGTAGGATCTTGGATAGTTCCATTTTTAGCATACACAGCAGGGTTTAGAAAGGAATCTCTTACATACAGAGGGCAAGCATTGTACAGCCTCTTGACTGATGTTGCCGAAGGTGTGGTTGGGATAGCAATTCTTCAGCATTGTCTTGCAAAGTTTCAACCTCTTTCATCTGATTGGTTCAAATTTGAACTCAAGGGGAAGTGGCAGTTTGATATTGGTTTAGGCTGCCTTATGTTCCCCTTTATCAATCAGCTATCACAAATGAACCTAAATTTGTTGCCTGTTCTTCAATATACTCCAGTTACTATCTCAAGTGTAGAGCAATCCATTGTTGCTCGAGACCCTGTGGCAATGGCGCTCTATGCAGTGGTAGTCTCAGTTTGTGCTCCAATATGGGAGGAGATTGTCTTCCGTGGTTTCCTTCTCCCATCTTTAACCAAATACATGCCTGTATGGAGTGCAATATTAGTTAGTTCAGTATCGTTTGCCTTGGCACATTTTAACATTCAGAGGATACTACCACTTGTATTTCTTGGCATGGTGATGGGTACTGTCTTTGTACGGTCTAGGAATCTCTTGCCATCAATGTTGTTGCATAGTTTATGGAATGCTTTTGTATTTCTGGATCTCATGAAATAAAATATAAGTTTTTCGCTTTCTTACTTTTTTGGCATTCTTGCTTCTGATCTGTCTATTTTCCACTCCTTGTCAGACAAATTAAGATGCACTTATTATGCCTTGACCAATATTTTATAAACTTATTACTTCTCAATGTTAAACTTGGATTGGAGCGTTAAAAAGTTAAAAGTTAAAACCAGAAGGAGTAGGGTGGAGTGTGGTGGGATTGTGTTGTACTACTTTTGTCAATATTTAGACACTTGACATCAGTAGTACGATTATTGTCGGGATAACTGTCAGCAAAACACTATCTAATACAGTTTCTTGAACGTGTTCTTTACTATTGTTTGAAATCTATTAGAAAACATAAAAACTTTTTAAATCCCACTTCCTATTTTCAATGAGTTTCTACATGATTTTGCAATTTTCAAAAAAATTCAACTAAGAATGAGGAGTGTGTTAGAAAGCATGTTGCAAAAGAGTTTCTCGGGAGACTTGATGGTATCATTTTCAAGCTCCAAGTCCTCGATTGATGCTAGAGAGTGTATTGCGAACACTCCTCTCATTATTGTAAGTGCTGATAAATCTTTGTCATGACCCCATTTTTAGAGCCTCACATTAAGATGGTTGACAGACTTTCACCAAAAGCAAGAACTTCAAAATTTCAACTTTCAATGCCAACTGTAGATGGAATTCCAAGATAAGATATTTCAGAAGTCTCTGGAAGATGAACAATGAAGGATGACTGAAAATGAAATGCAGAGTATGCTTTATTTAAGTTATACAGAATCCAATATGCAGAGTTTGCTTTATTAAGCTATGCAGAATCCAATAATGCATTGGTTGCCTCCCTCACTCTTAACATCCTTACAAGCTGGCCCCCAGAACGGCACTTAGTGACAAATAGTTATAAAACGAGTGCATGTGGTTTGCCTAATGCCTATAGCCACATTTTACCTGCTGCTGAGCTGGTTGTCACGATGCTCCCTTGTGAAATTTATCTGCAATGCATCTAACTATATCCTTGTAGATAAAAATTCTGTCAATTTTGATGAGAACCACTTAATTCTTTGGGTCCTTCCTGCTCTGATGAATGGTGCAACATTCTTTTCAGAATTAGGGTGCATTAATGAGTGTTGTATTTACTAGTAAATACATATTGTCTTAAATGGGGACATAGGGGAGGGGACCAATTGGTTTCAAGTCACTTACTATCCTGGCCTTGTAGCTTTTGTGCCAAGAACTTTTGCTGATGCTTACTTTATCCGACAGCTGATGGGACCCTTGTCTGCTATTTTAGCATTTCGTAGAATTGCTTATCAGAACTAGTTTGCCCGTTTTTTGATGAAAACGACGTAACTTTCTTAAGCATTTAAGCCTCAGAAGATCTGTGTGCAGCTCCACTCAGTCTGTTAGTGGATCAAAAAGCCTGAATTTTCTTACCCCACAAGAACCTCACGAGTTTTGGTCTTTAAGAATTCAAATTCGTGTTGAACTCATCCAAGGACAATAATTTATCAGTTTGTAATATGCATATGCCTTCATTTAAGAAGAGACTGCATGATAGTACACGTGAATTTGATTTCAATTTATCTTTGACAATTACTTCCTGCACCATCCATTTTTGAATCTGCACCCGCCACAATTGGGGAAATTACCGAATTGTCCCGTCCACTTATCTCTCAGTGCACTTCACCACTGCTAACCGTCACCACCAAAAAAAAAAAAAAAAACACTTTGCAAAGAGAATCTTGTTTCGGAAAATTCTTTCTAGGATATATTTTGTGTTTTGAAAAATTTGTTCTAGAATTCTTCAAATTTCATCAATTTCTTTTATTACTAGCCTTTTAAATCAATTTATATTACAAGTTCATCCTAAATACTTAATTATTAAATAAAAAAAAGAAGTTGAGGGCTTCAGATAGAGGAAATTTGAAGGGAGAACTTGATAGTAAAAATAAAAAAAGCTTTTACTTGTTATGAACCAATTAATTGAATTAAATAAACTATTTTTACTTGTTATATGAACCTTTATTAAAAGTTCTTTTACAAACATTCATTATAAGTTATCCAAAAAAATATTATTTGTTCTTGAGATTTAATTATCACGAAATTTGTACGTAACCTGTACTTAGTTATCTGGATTCAATTTGGTTTCGGTTTGCTCACCTTTAAATTATAAATACTGCATTTAACACTTCATGTACGAACTACTAACACACTTTGAAAGCAACGCATTACAGTGTTTTTCCTCTTTCTTTTCTATTACTCATTTTATTTGTTATTTTTCTTATAATATCACCATGAATTTATTTTATATATATATATATATATATATATATATATATATATATATATATATTTTTATT
>Ga0209489_105755_pt1 | contig 20983 bp, 11 predicted proteins | sample SiratrowhiteBW_FD_187527 | JGI IMG/M metagenome (GOLD analysis project Ga0209489, IMG submission 187527) | Root nodule microbial communities of legume samples collected from California, USA - Siratro white BW (SPAdes) (version 2) | ecosystem: Host-associated > Plants > Roots > Nodule | place...
ATATATATATTTAATATAATTAAAATTGTGAAAAATATGTACAACTTCCTAATAATAATAAATAAGATAGATAATAAAATAAAATCTGAATTTGAGATTTATCAAGAATTAAAATTAGTCCCATTTTATTATTTTCAAGAGAAGATGTTCTTATGAAATACTTATTTATGACTAAAAAAAAATAGTAATTATAAATCTTGCATGATATTTAAAATTCTAGATTAAATATATACATACATATATATATATATACATATATTTAAAATTTTCGGGATGTTACAAAAATAATAATAGAGAATTTTATTTCTTTTTTTGTATCAGCGATAAAAAATTATATAAATAGGGGTAATAAGGTTACCTCAACCTATATACAAAACTTACACGCACACAAAAATACACAAGCACACACAAAGGATGAACAATCCTTCTCTCCATAAGAACCTCCACCAAAACATAAAAACAAAAAGCCTTACTGAGGTCCTTATACAACTCTCATAATCCAAGAAAACATAAAAAAACCACCACACATCAGCTCAACTGTCCAAAATACATATACATATACAGTCCAATGTTACAAAATCTCCAAAGCAAATAAATAAGCATAATAGCTAATCATAACACAGCTTCATCTTCTAAGCAAAAAAACACAACCCTGCTTGCTTCAAAGTTCAACCTCTCTACACCAACATACCATCAAGTCATCTATGCCAAAAGTAACAAAAAAATAGTCTAGAAGAATGAAACCATAAACACATATAAGCTAAAACAATCTACTATAAATACCAATAATCCCCAACAAGCAACAAAAACAATCTAAATATTTAATCTAATAGTTTTAAACAAGTTAGTGGATCGATACACCAGTTAGAAAATGAAATTCTTAATTTACCATATTTGCTAGCAATGAAAGCCCACGTATTAATCTGAGTAATCGCTAAAACCTCTAACACGTCACACTTCCTATTTTTAAAAATAATGTCATTTATGAGCTTCCTATTTTTTTACAAGAGAATAATACATGATTTACAGTTTCCTCACATGAGTTGCAGAAAACACAATTAATATTATTTATTGGGATCCCTCTCTTTTGCAACATATCGCGGGTTGAAACTCTACTATGCAACACCCTTCATGCACATAACTGGGCAGTAGACGAGCCTTTAGACCTCGACAATTTCTCAAAAACCTCATTATTTTGCCCACTAGCATCCTTAACTAAGGTATTATAAGCTTCTCTTACTTTATATTCACCATTAACATCCCCTGCCCAAACCCATTAATCTTGTAGATCTATTCTCATGATACAACCATGAATAAGTTGTAAGAACTCCTCTACTATTGGTTTTTAAACTAATCTCTTCTCCATTTCAAAGTCCATTCCCAAATTGGCCTATTCCAAACCCCCATGTCACCTACCTTTCTGTTGACCTTGTTCGACAAGTGTACCTAGTTAAAAGTAATATACATTTTTAAAGTACGAATGTTGATCCCAGAAAGAACAATTTTGCTTAAAAATCTCAGTTTTCACTACTCACTAAGCAAAGAAAGTTTTAAGGATGATTTGATAATGATTTGGTTCAAATAACATGCGAACATAAAAGACAATTGCAAAATAAGTTAACGAGTATCAAAAGTGATTTTTAAAGATTTAGAAGAACTTTAGGATTGAACTTCATCTATCTCCCTCATTCATATTTTGGGTTTGATAAGAACATACAATATCTGTAACTACTCATTATTGATACACATATAAAGATCATTCACCCTGATTCCTCAGGCATGAAATTCATAAGAAAATTTCCTAAACACTGATTCCTCAACTATTCAGTAAATTACCCAGCATTAAGAAAAAATGTTATAACACAATCAATACATTGAAACCTATTCCTAGTATTCCAATATATCGAGTATTCTCATCTAGGTTAGAAATTTAAAAATACATTCCAGTTAAATTCAAGAATCAAAATCAAGACTCTATTGATCAGATAAAATCTAGCAATAAGCACAAGATGAAAATACCAAAATTGAGTAGAAACTAAATATTATATATGAATATCACCAAAATACAAATGAGTTCAAAAGATTACATTTAATCTGAAAGATGAAGAATTACCTACCCATAGTAGCCATTACAACCCAAGGAAAAGAAGATTGTCAGAGAATAAAAGAATTGGTGTTTTGCTTTCGTCCCTGTCGTCTGCCATTGTTCCTCTCGGATCTCTTAAAAAACCTAAAATCGCCCTTATGATTATCTTTTGATAATCTAACTTCACAGATTTCTTCAGAAGACATTCAATTAGTTACATAAAATACATGATCGGTTTTTTATCCCTATAAAGTCTTTGTAGTCTTGAAACTCGGCACAAATGGAATAGTGTTTCCATGACCTTGGAGTGAGCTCTTCTTCTACTACCGAAGAGGGTATATAGACAAATTGTTCCTTATTTCTTGAATCATGAATTCTTAACTCTCCAGCTTCTGATTTTGTAGGCGACCGAAAAGGCAGTATACAAATTAAATTTAGTACCGACAAACCATGCATATATAATTGTCAAACCATATCACTACTAATTGTCAAACCAAAAGTAACTTGTTATTTGGTTTTTTCACCTTGGGTAAGCTCTACATGTATCTCCTTTTAATAAGAAATTATTTACAGCTCTCAAGGAACTTGAATGTTGTCCTACCCTGGACTCAATAAGTGAGAGCCTCCTTAGGTTTGCATGATCTTCTATCTTGTATTCGTGAATGAAATGGAGCGAGAAAGTGGAATAGAACATGTAATTGAATGAAAGAAGAAGTGATTCAGTGGTTAAAAAAGATATAGAAATTAAGAAGATGAAAAGAGAGGTTTGACCAACTCTTCAAGGATTCTAGGTTAGCAAGACAAAGCTAACCTAGAGAGGATTTTAAACAAGTCTGAACTAATGTGGATTGAAAATTTGGAAACACTTCACTCAATTTATTCAATCTTTAAATCAATTCCTGAGTACATGAATTTATAAACTCTCAAGTCAGACAACTTGGAACCAAAAGTGAGTGAAAAATTCAAAGCTAAACTTCTTAAATCTAGAACAACCAATGACCATGTGACACTTGTTATTTGATTCATGAAAGGGGACAACAAAGGTGGATCTAGTGCCATGTATCACGTCATGCTTTGAGGTCATGTGCAAAAATAAGGTGGAGGGGATGGCCCAGGCTTGCTTCTAGATGCCCTAAGTTCTATAGAGTTTCAAACAAACTTAAATGAAGCCCAATTGAAACTCTAGGTGACGTGTGCTTCTTTCTACACCTCCATAGGTTCTTCCTGTGCCTCCATGTCTTTTCAAAATGATAATTTTGTCCTTATAAAAAAAACATATTAATCATCTTTCTTCATCACTAAGTCTTCATCTTTCACTATACGCACCTCTTTGGCCTTTTTTATTGTGAAACTCCTAAAAGTTGTTGTTCTGGGATGAATTTCTCCTGTCTCCTTTACTTAAAACTCCTAGAAATTGTTCTCGGTTGAATTTGGATATGTAGGCATTGGATGCATGCAAAGTATTTTTTTTTTATAGAAAAGGGATGTCCCAATATACAAACTTTTTTGTTAGCATATTGTATTGTAGAATCCAGAAGATAATATCAAATCCAAATTTACTTAGTAGATTTTACAATCTTGTGTATAAAAAAAGGAATTTTACATACTAAAATATAGAATATTAAATCTGAAAGATTACACCCCATACACTTAAAATCTTCAAATAATTCAAACTAATAGAATAATAAATAGAGGTCTTGGAGGTACAGAATGGAGATGCGACAAAGAACAGTAAAATAAAAAGTAAGAGATGAGGTTAAGTTATATTTTAATCTAAAGACAAAATTGTTCTTTTACCCATACTATAGAGGTAGAGGAAGAACCTATGGAGGTACTGAAAAAGAAGTACATCCAGGTGACACTGTGCATTATTTACTTCTAATGTGGGGTCCTGAATACAAAGTCCAAATAAAATATGATGAGACCCAATAAATTCTTCCTTCACTTCCATATGATAGGTGATAGGACAATTTTGCCTTTAGGTTAAAATATAATTTAACCTAAATTCTCACTTTCACTTTCATTTGTTCCTTGTGCCGCTACTCTACTCCATCCCAGGACCTCCATTATTTCTCCATTGTTGCTCCATTTTCCTCCACACTCCTCCCATCACATTCCTCAGTTCAAAGTAAGTTTGTTTTGCCTTTATAATTTGGTTTGAATTGTTTGAAGATTTTGGGTGTATGAATGAACGTTGATGGGATGCATTTTTTATTTTTTGAAAAATAATTTGTATCGAATTCTGCGATCCGGTATGTCAAAGTTTTGTTATATATACTGATTGTAGAATCTAAAAAGTAAATCCAGATTTGGTTTAGCGTTTCAGATTCCGCAATCCAATGTCTTAAGAGAAAAATCTGCATGTGAAATCTAATATCGAATCCATATATAATTTCTTGATTTTACAATCCAGTATATAATTTTTTTTTATAATAGATATCAGATTATACAATCCGAAACCTCCTTTCTCCTCCTTTCTCGAGAAAGAAAATACTTATGTTGCATCTGGAAGGTAATACCCAATCCAGATACAATGTATTATACAATTCGATATGGAAATTTTTTATTAAAATCCGGAACATCCCTACTACTTTACATGCACACAATAACTACATACCCAAATACATCCAGTAATAGTTTCTACAATACCATATTAGCAAATTAAAACTCACCTTCACTCAAACACAATGTAGACTACTTGTGAGAAATGAGTTGCACAATCAAATAATAATACAGTTTCACAGTAAGAAAGGTGAACATGGTGAGGGATGAAAGCTTGTGACAAAATTGTCATTTCAAAATATATAAAAGTGCAAGAAGAACCTATGAAAATACAGAAATAATAAGATTCTACAGAAAATGTAGGGTTAGACCAAAACAGTAATTTAGAGAGAGAACTTTAAGACGCACTAGTCTGGCGCATATTACAGCCTTACACGTCCGCAACTTCTTTACATATTTTTAGGTACAGTGGAGGAGCAAGCAGCAAGATGGGATAATGCGACAGGTGCATGCCCTATTAAAAGTTAAAATTGCCAAAAACAGTGTTGAGCTTCAAATCAATAGCAGCAAATGAACAATTAGAAGTTAAAATTGCCGAAAGGGAACTGTAAAGAAAAAAATTGTCTAAAAGACAAAAAAAAAAAAAATTGTCTAAAAAAAAAAAAAAAAAAAAAGGATGAATGTTGTATAAGCAATCATAATTAGAAATCCAGGCATTTTTCGTAGATTAGTGGGAGAGGTTAGTTTAGCCAAACAATAACGATATCAACAACTTCAACATAAGTCTTATTCCACTAGTTGAGATCTGAATCACACAACTTCATTTGACTTGATTGAAGACCGAAACTTAGAGATAAGTTAGTTTAACCCATCACAGGAAATCATTATTGTGAAATATTATCCTATTAAATCAAATGAAAGTAAATTGGGAAAACAATAGCAAACTGTTAAATAAGATTGAGCGGATAATTGAAGAACTTGATAATTGAGCTGATAAGAGGTTAGACTGTGAATCACAGTTGTGTCTAACATGCAGTCCATTTGAAACTCATACTCCTCCGTCAACCCAAAAAGATAGGCAAGAGTGGAACATTCACACTATTGTGTGAGGTAACAAAACTGGGGTATGATTAAAAGAGATGTACAGAACCCACACCTAAAGCTTAGTTGATAAGAGGCAAAAATTTCCATTGCTAGTGGGACTCTCATTTTTCATATCTATTCAAAATATATATTGTCTTTTATTTAATTAATTTTACCAAGACTGAATGTAATTTTCATCATATATATTAAAACAAAAACGTCACCAAGTATACATATTTAGATAATCAGGGAAACAGTTGAAAACTTATTGTATTTTTTTCTCTCTCCAAGGACTACAGTCTTTAAGAAAAAATATTATATTTTTTTAGAAGAAACAAAAATAGTCCTAAATTAGAATCTATCCCATATAGCATTGTATGGTAAAATAGAAATGTCATAGTAAGTTCACCTTCTTCTGTTAGTGTTGCAGGAATTTCTTCATGGTAATCAAATCATTGATTTACAAACTGTAGAATTAGGACTCACACTGTTTACCTTTTTTTTTTTTTAACTTTCTTCTCGCAGTAACATGATTTGCTGTTTCTCCTGCTAGATATTTCCGAATAGATGATAAAGAACGAAACTTCTTCCTGGTATGTGGTTCATAATAATACTAAATAATGAATAAAAGACATTACAAATCAAATAAAAGAAAAGAAAAAGGAAGGATATTCAATTCCAAATTTAAATATGTTAGGTTAAGAAATGAAGTATATTAGACAAAGAAAACAACTAGTTGTACGCTTTTTTTTATGTTATCATATACGATAACCATTACATAAAAAGATTGAAAGACTAGTTGTTTCCTTCGTCGAATATTTCTTATTTTCCAACCTAGCGCATTTAATATTTAGAATTGAATATCCTTTCTTTTTTTTTTCTTTAATGAGGATTTGAGTTGTAATGCTTTATTTGTCATTTTGCTTGTTTAGTATTACTATGAACTACATACCAGAAAGTAGTTTCATTCTTTGTTATCTATTCAGAGATATCTAGTAGAAGAAATAGAAGATCATGTTACTGCTAGAAGAAATGATGTTGTTTTCAAATTTGATTTATTGCCTGCACTGCACTTGTTTAAGTTGGTATTCTATCCAATTCCAATTTGAAGTATATTAAACCTCTTTTTGCATTGATTTTCATGCCCCTTCATTGCCTGCACTGCACCTATTTTTACTTGCTTAATTAAGTCAATAATTAGCCTTACCTCTTTACTATTTATTCTTCTTTAAGGTTTCGACTATTGTTTGTAATATAATAAGGAGAATTCAGTCAAATTTCTTATGGGGTGGGTAGTGAAGGAAGAAAAATTACATGGGTGAAATGGAAAAAAGTATGTAGTCTAGTTAAGTTGGTGGATTGGGGATCAAAGATATTAGATGTTTCAACTACGCTTTGTTAGCAAAACGGAAATGGAGGCTAAGAAATATGGGAGAGGGGTTGTGGGGAGAAGTGTTGTCAGCAAGGTATGGAGATTAGAGGAATCTCAATGTTAGTAAACAATTACAGTGGTGGAAGGATTTGTGTAAAGTATGTGATAATGAACAACAAGGAAACTGGTTTGACATTCGACTGTTGTGGAGCCTCGGAGTTGGGAGGAATGTCAAATTTTGGGAGGACAGGTGGGTAGACTGCAAAGTGTTGAAAGAATATTTCCCAAGGTTGTTTACAATTGCACAGAGCAAAGACAGTGAGGTATTTGATGTGGTGGATTGGGGACAAAGTTGGAGTGGAAGGTGTACAAGTTGGAATCTAAGCAGAAGAAGGGAGAGGTTTGAGAGAGAAAAACAGTTAGAAGGCCAATTATTGGGATTGATATCTAGTGTCCAATGGAATAGGGAAGGGCAGAATAGGTTGAAGTGGATAGGGGATGATCAACAAGTATACACTATGAAGTCGGGATATAGTATACTGAATACGGAGGATCAAATGTTGAGTTTAGAGTGTTTCCAGTTGCTATGGAGTCTAAAGATATTTCCGTCAGGTGTGTGCTTGGAGGATTCTATGGGATAAGTTACCAACCAGGGTTAACTTGATGAGAAGGGGAGTGCTTCTGGGGTGCATTCTATGTCCTCTGTGCCGAGAACATTTAGAAAACGCCCAATACTTTTCTGTACATGTAAGGTTGCAAGAAAGTTTGAGACTTGTGTGAGAGGTGGATAGGAAGGGTCACGGTTAGATACGAGTCTATCCCCATCCACTTTCAAAGCTTCCATTTAACGGATCATAGAAATAGCGAACAGAGCTTGGATTGGAAAGGGGTGTGCTTAGCTGTTGTGACAGAGATTTGGAAACATAGAAGGAAACATATAAATAAAGTATTTTTCAGATGGAGGGGTAGTAGATGAGGATGAAGTTTTTTGTCTAGCACAACTAAAAGATTGAGAATGGTTTAAACATAGGATTTTGAGAACAACATTCTCTTACCCAGATTGGCAGTTTGCTCCAGTCAAGTGTTTCGAATCTTTGTAGTAGTTAACCTAGATCTGTTATAGTTTGAGGGTAAAGATAAAAAGTAGGTGTGTCTTTGTTTTGCAGATATATTACAGGAAAGATAGTGGAAGCATATAAGATGAACACGACGAGTCAAGAAGGGGAGTATGGATAATAGACATATGAAGGATGTACAAGCGTTCAATGAAAAAAGGGGTGATGAGTATCTTCTCATGAGTGAGAAGTACATCTCATTTTATGTCTATTGTATTTCATATAAATCTCCTTTTCTGTCTACATTGGGAGAAATGCTAGAGAGTCAAACCTTTGTGTGATATAATATGTTTCTAGAAAAGATTATAGAACTATGATTAAGGTGTATAAGGATTGGACTACCCTTAAAGTGACCCATTTATTTAATTTATTATTGGTTGTTAAAAGAAGAAAAAAAAAACTATCTTCACTTGCCTGCATGTGGTGATAGAGAATGTTGGTTTAATATGATATGATAATTGCTAATATAATACCTAAAATGTCATGTTTCTTCCTTACATCTTCATTATCATAACACCTAAAATTCTGCTCCGTTAAAATTTGCCTCTTTATTATTATTATTGTTATAATTTTTGCAAATTAAAAATTGTTAAACGTTATTATTTTATTATAATTATTACTATTATTATTATTATTTTAAGTAAATTTGTACAAATTTTATTATTATTATTATTATTAATTTAATTAAATTTGTATGAATTTTATTATTATTATTATTATCATACTAATTTAATATAATTATTTGAAAATAATAAATAACATTACATATAAATAATGAAAAAAAATTACATATATTATTTAGATGATTGATGTGTATAATTTTACTCACACTTATAATGTTTAATTATAATTTTTTTAATTATAATAAATAATTCTATACTATTTTAAATAGGATTATAGTATAATTAAATTTATTTGTCTTAACAATTATTACTCTTAATATTGTATATTTTAGTTACGATAGAAATGTCCTTCACCAGCGTAGCCCTTCCTCCGTTGGTATACTTAACATCAAAACCTCAACCCAAGTCCAAACCAAGCCACTTTGCCTTAAATTAACAAAATATGTGTTACGACTTTGGTTGGTGCATTTGGCATCCAATTTGAGAGCATTGTGTGAGTTCAAAGTAGTTAAAAGTGTGCTGCCGTACAAAGATAAAATACCAGATTCTTTTTCAACTTTTGATCTCATACCCCAAACTACTCCTTTTTTGTAAGGATTGCCATTCTAATAAAATTACTACTTTGCAGACCATTGAGTGATGTTTATTTGCTTACTGTAGCTGGCTTAACTTTAGATATTTATGTGACAGCCTTGCTAAGCTAGTCTGCCAAAGTGCCATTGTATACTGTTCTTACATAAGATTAGGGACCTTCAGAGTTTCTCCCACACAGCCCGAACAGTCCAGGGCCGCTCTATTGGGACGTTTTCGGTCTAGGTCTTTGTCTTGGAAGTGTTTGTATCTGTCCATTAAGTTATCGCCTACGTCCGTCAAGTATCCGCCTAAGCCACGACAGGAGGTGTACATGTGAAGACACTCCAACGCTCAAGTAAGTATTCGGTTATCGGAGCTAAGTGAGTTCTTGTTCAATAACACATACCTTTAGCCTTCATTATCCACTTATTTATAAGATTCAAAGTTGACTTAAATCTTACGTTATGTCTGCTTTTACAGACTGTCTTGTTGCCAGAAATTGCTTGCACGCTTAGATTACCAATTTTGTCTTTGGTAAAGAAGTTGTCGGCTCAGAACGACAAGTGATCGTCCTGAGTACATATACAAACTGTGTTAAGATAGTCTTACAAACAAACAATATTTATATCGTGACCTCTTCATCAGTATAGTGGTAGGTCATTTGGTTCTGTGGTTGGAAGTGTTTGGAAGTGTGATGGTCACCATTTAAGGTGTGTTCAAGCCAATCACTTATCATGGATGGCGAATAAGCCTATCAGAGGAACGACGATACGTAAAGTAATTTGGTTTGGATAAGCACGAATGAAGTTATAGAGAGTTATTTTATGCATGAAAGTTAGACTTTGATGACCAATAGGTTAAGATTTGGCGCGAATAAATCCTGAACAAATTTATATAATTAACACATCACTTTCAACTTAAAACTTTAAGATAATGAGTTTGTGAGTTTTTTCATGTTATTCATTTTATTTTTCTTTATCAAATATCATACCTCTAACTCTCATCTTGAATTCTTAACAATTTGTTCTAGTGACAACCATTCATTTATAATACTTGATAATGAGTTTGTGAGTTTTTTCATGTTGTTCATTTTATTTTTCTTTATCAAATATCATACCTCTAACTCTCATATTGAATTCTTAACAATTTGTTTTAGTGACGACTATTCATTTATAATACTATTATTCTCTAACAGGACACACATTTTTTTAGAATAGAAGACTTTTAATATTAGAAATCTTTAAACTTTATAATTCTCTACCTAATTATGTCATACGTGAGTCTCCAATATGAACCAAGCTTTCATACCATTGTTAGGTCCTTCAAAGGAATGAAAGAAATCTCTCCTGTAAGTATTGTTTAAACATGTCTTAATTTTGACAAAAATTCCTACATGATCAGGTATAAATATGAATAATACTTAATTTTTTAAATTGGATATAAGAATGTAGAATTATATATATGTTTTGTTCTTGTTCTCGTACTCGTCCCTATACTTGGCCTCGTCCTATTTTAAATTATTAAAACATTTATAATTTATTAGGTAATTTAAAAAACTTATTTTCATTGTTTTCTTTTATACTCTAGTTTTGTTTAATTTCGAAAACTGTTATTCCTTTATTTAGCCATACAATTTTTGATTTTTTGTCTCTCTCAACTATTGTTTAACATGTTCAATATTAACAATGTTCACTTATATCTATAAAGTATTTTCTCACTTATCACAACTTTGGTTACATATCTTTTTACTTTGTGTAGCTTCATTCAAATGATGTATTGTATTTTAGGAAATACAAACCTCACTTTCATTAAATAAAACAATTTTTAGGATGCACATTTGATTATTCATAAGCTTTTTTAATATCTTTATTTATTATTTATTTATTCACATGAAAATATTTAACTATCAATTTCTAAGTGTTTTATCGAGTAAATTCTTATAATGTGTGTCCTAGAATGAATCTTGTAATAAGACATTTCCTTTTATTTGTGATTTGTAGTTTTTTTTGTAAAAAAGTTAATTAATTAATATTTAAAATAGTAAAAGAAAGTACAAATGTATCCCATTACCTATTTATGTGGATGGAATAGTCAACCCCACATTTACTTCACCCCATTGTCATTCTTGTCTTCAAGTGATAATAATGAGTTATGAATAAATTCATATAAAAAACTAAAATATTATTTTTAATTCAAAACCTAAAATAATAAGTTCGTTGATCTTTCTTTACATAATTTTCTTATCTTAATTACTCATGAACTCACCTTAAATTTCTCACAACTAAAACTTCCCAAAAATTGATAAAAGAATTTACTCAGTATTTTGAAAGTCGTAACGAGTTATTTTTGACTGCTTTAGAATTTGTCTACAGTCTAGATCTTCCCCAAAATATATACCTTCACAACTATATTTTCTTTCTCATAAGGTGATTGATCTATATGTATGAAAGTCCGAGGTGTAATGTCGTAAGTGTAGGAGTAGGATATTTATTAGGTTCTTTAACTATTAATTATTTAATTGTATAAATATATAATATTTATTTATTGCACAAATTTATACAAAGTTATATATTATATATATAGGTTGAAGCATCTCTAGTATTATATATATATATATATATATATATATATATATATACAAATCAAAAAATTATTTTTCACTCCATGAATATTGTTAGAACAAACTACTTTATTTAAAATTTTAATTTTAATTGATTACTTTTTATATTATAGTTACTTTTATACATAAAATATAAAATCTTACTTTATACATAAATTTACTAGTGAGGTAATTGATCAACCAATTAGTTTGGATTACTAAAAAAGTTAGCTTTGTATAATTCACCATAGAACATAGTAAAATTTGTTACAAAAATAACAATTAAGAAATATGTGAGAGAAGCGATGACGTTCATGCTATCCCATAATAATGTGTTATATATTGTCATAAATCCTTTATTTTCATAAAAAAATAACATAAAACATTTAATAAAAATACTTTTCCGTCAAGAATTGTAAGTAGATGATTTGTCACAAATTACTATCAAAAATATCTATTCTTACTAGTGTAGTAGTTTTAAATTTTTTTTGCAAAAAGTGCAAATACTCCTGGGAGCGGGTTAGAATTGGAACCAGACCGTCGTAATAAAAAAGGTATTTACGAGGTGTTAAGTATCTACTTTTCCGGTACGGGATATATTATTATTATGAATCGAGTTTACTATAGGTGTGGGATGTGTAGAATTGGGATAGATGTAACTTTTTTTTATCCTTTCGTAGTCTTTATTAATTCGATTTTATAATGTCACTCGATCATTGATCACTAGTATTTTAATGTTCTATTATGTAAATGAATTAGAACACCTCTAAAATATTTTATTTAATTTTATTTATTTTTAACTGTTAAAGAAAAAAACTATGAGATAATGTATTATAAGAATCTTTTTCTACTTTAACAAGTACATGTTCTAAGTGCCCTAAGTGCGCTTAGATAAAACAGTCATCCATATACAAAACAAATGACACTCAAAGCATGAAAGTTAACGTCTCATTTAAAGAAAGATAAACCCACTCTAATCAAAAGTGTGAGCATCTCACTTAACATGAGTTAAAATACATTTTAAAGTAAGACAAAATGGTTGTCTAGAAAAAAGTCAAAGTATTTTGTGTAAAGATGATGACATCGACGATCAACATGCACGGAAGCGTTATGATTGAGCAAAGTAAAAACACTTTAAGTGTGAGATGAGATTATGTTATTTATGACGATTTGATAGTTCTTAAGATAAGATGTCTAAGTGGGGCATATACATTCACTTTGAGAAAGAGGGTAGTAGATCTGTATGCTTGTGTTTATTAAAATGTTTACCGATGACAATATATGTCAGTTTCATTTTTAAACTAGACTTCCAGTCAAACTACTAGTATATCATAAAAACAAAGCATAATGTATATAATTTTTATGTTTTACATGCATATGAATTTTTTTTATTTCTAATAATATTGTAATCACTATAAAAAGAATCGTGTAAATGATAACAGGATTAACTCAAAGCTTAAATAGATACAATAATAGTTTTAGATTTCAAAATTTCAAAAATCTCAAAAATATTTAATGCTAATATATCATTATAAAATTAAAAAATATTTTATTTTAAAATTATATTTAAAAATAGTATTTAATTAAAAATATAAAATATTTTAATTGATTCTAAATTTATATAAATAATGTAACTGTAAATATTTTTTAATAACTTCACATTTATATTAATATTATAAATATATAAATATTATTTAATAAATAATATTTTTGAAACTTCCTTTTAATAAATAAATAATATTTTTTAATACTCAAAAAAGTCATAAATATTAAAATTTTCTAATTTTCTATTTGTTATTCTATTGTCATAATAGATTTATATTTTTATTTTTCTTTTCTTTTTCTTATTTATCTCATTCTTTATCTCACTTTTCACTTGTCTCAACACCATTTTGGATAGTTGATGCACCATACAAAATGCTTCCTGTATTTAAAAACTTTTCAAAATACCAATAATATTATTGTTATTTTATGTATTAAGTAAGTTTTCTTCTTTTCACATTTACAGAAACATCTTTCTCATAATTTATTTTTTTTAATAATAATAAAAATGATGTTGAATATTGTTAAGATATTTATAACAATTTAAAAAATCCAGTTTAACATATTATTTTTAAATATTTAATTTTATGATAACTAATTTAATGTTACTTGTAAAAAAATATAGATATTTCTTAATATTTATTATATTTTTTTATTATTTATCAATAAAATTTGTTAATATTTATGAGAGAAGTTAAGAGCTTTTTACTTGCACTTATTTATATACTGACTCAGTGAGAGAAAAAATTATTTAATAAATAAATTTTAAAATAAAATAATGAGGAGATTGTTGGAAGATTTGTTAAGTATAATATGGAAGAAAACAATGTGTATCCTGATGGAAGCAACTGTCACCACTTTGTTCCTCGCATACTCCACTTCAGCCCCACGTTCTATCAGTTCAAACACCTTGCCAAGCTATCTTTATTTCCATTGGAAATCTCTGACATTTGTTCTCTATCATGCCCTCTGTGTATCGCCCAAATACTTGACCCTTATGCATCCAATCCCCTCTTTTAGTAATTCTTCTCGCACTTCCGCCATAGTTATGTACTCAACTGTAGTATCAACCTAGCTATCCTCTAGCCAAGGAAGTTTTATTGGCTTGGTTGTGATTCTATGTCCATCATCTTCTTGTTTAGTGTCAAGAGGTGAAACAATATTCAAAGACAAAGAATGAAAGGAAAATTTTACGCAGGTTTCGAGTTGGAACTTTCTACATCTCAAAGTACAAAACCCATTGTGAAGATATATATGAAAATAATAGGAATAATACCTTGGATTGAGCAGCATATTGAAGGAAAGTCTCTCCCCATATGTTTGGAACATAACTCACGCAAGGTCGCCTGAGTTCAGATGCTGCATGTTGGGTAGAAGAAAGTGTTGCAGATGGAAGGGACATCTTTTGCCTATGACAAAGTGCTTCTTATGAAAAAGAGTAGTTTATGCATGAAACTTACTACAACAAAAATTCCATTTAATTACCAATATAATCGTAATACTATAAAATTCATATAAATCAATTCCATAAAATAATTTTTTGTGCTGTTTATAATTTTCTTTTAAGATAGATAATTAGATGTTAAATCAAAGCTTAAATGATTAAATTACAGCAATTACTCCTGAAATTTTCTTGAAATTACATAGCATCCCTTTCTGTTTTTTTTTTTTTTTTTTTCCTTACAACTCCCTTATACACACTTTAATTTTTTTAAACACTTATAATTATTAGTATAAAAAGTACATGCGAACGATTCTAATCATGTACTAAGCTTACACACACAAAAAAAGAAAAGATGCAGGAGGATTTTCTGTCTTTCTAAATTTTTTTTGTAAGTTCTTGATTGGTCTTAAGTAGGCTTTAATGGTTAACATTGATTTAATCATCATTTTAAATAATTAAGTTTTAAAAACTTTGATCGTCATCAAGTATTGATTCTCCACTCGTTGACCAGAAGTAAAAGTAATATATACTACTTTGTTCATAGAAACTCAAAAATCAATTATCATAATCTGTTTCTTTTCTATAAAAGAACTGTTGTGGTTCTGTTTACTGAAATGAACTATTACAACAAAAAATAATCCAGGTTTACTTCGTTTCAGTTTAACCGAATTTCTATTTGAAGCAAAGTAACAATAAAGCATGTAAAAAGAAAAGTTGCAGAAGTAAATACGAATACAGTACCAACGATTCTGAATCATATTGAAGGAAAGCATCTTCCCAAATGCTTGGACGAAAATTCACACGAGGTGGTGTGATGTCAGGTACAACACAGTACAATACCACAACTCCCAGACAAACACCTAAACCTAAGATGCCAACACAGAAAAATCAGATTACAAAAGAAAATAAACGTGTCAATGCTAGCCAAGGACAGATTCCAGAAAACAACACGAACATGCCAAGGCACCCAAAGCTGCTACCAAACTGTATCTGCATTTCCCATGTGCACACCAACCTGCAGAACATAAAGGACCAAACATATTCTATAGCCTAACCTTGGTCTATCACACCGAACCCTCTATGTGCACAACTGCATTTCACCAAGCTCAAAAATTCAAATTTAGGTACCTCTTCGTATCAGTATATGTCTAAACCACCACCCCCTACGTGAGATACCCCTACACTTATTCTACTAAGGCATTACACTCAAGCAGTTCAAAATGTATAGAAGATTAAGTTAGGGTTTCAAAATGTATAGAAGATTAAGTTAGGGTTTCCAGACATAGATCAGAACACAGAAACTAATCAGAGAAGGAAAAATTAACCCTGAGCCTTCTATATTTAGCTCAAAACGAACCGTTAATTTGAGTTAAGCAAAATATTTTAATAGCATCCACTTACTATTTTTAAACACAACATCGTTTCTTTGGTTCCAAATTTTCCACTTTGCTATCTCATTCCCTTCCATACTGTATTTGTTTTCTTACTAAAGCTCATCATGTAAAAATTCTGGAAATGGTTAAAGACAGAGTGATGCCTTACCGATGTATTTTCTATCTATCTATCACAATTATCCTACATTTTTTATACAACTTTACAATTAATGAATAAATGTTGGGTTGTTTACTCTACCTTGTTGCAAAACGGGCACAAGGAACTAACTAATATTACCCCTCTCCTAACTAAATTTTTCCTAGTTAGCAACATATCTAACAATGCCGTCCACTCATAGACTTGTGCTGGAAGGACAACTTTTAGAGTTCAGAGTTGCTTAAAGATATTTATACCCCGTGAAGTTATTGACATCATTTAGTATTCTGTAGCCAAACCTAAGTCTGTAAACCTTCTTGTCATCCTCACCCCAATAACCATATATCAGATATATTCTTCCACTAGGCTGTGGTTAAAATGGATATTAATTGTTGTTTTTAATCCTTTTCCCAAACAAAAATCTCCCTTCTTCAAAACAAATTCCATCTTAGTGACTTTCTATTATCACTAATCACCCATTCCTGACATCACTAACTACACTATCTTTACACAATGATATTGAATACAGTCTAGAGAAATTTTCTTTAAGCATTTGATCACCTATACATATATCATCCCAAAATCTTACATTTTTCCCATCACCGAGCACCCACCGAGCACCCACTTAATTCTAGTGTTAAACCAGCTTAATTGATTACCTGCTTCACAGGTTTTACATTGGTCACGCCATCATCTAGAATGTTTTCAATCTGTCACAATTGCACTCATATTCCGCCAAGAGTAACTAGAGTCTATTATGTCAAAGCAACATTAAATCTGCCTACATCTTTCTTTTAAGGAAAATGGTGGTCTGACACCACTATTAAAAAAACTTCTTTGACACTTTTATTTATTAATATAATATTATATATAAATAAAATAATAATATATGATAGTGTGAAATGGTGTGCAGTAGTGTTAAAATAATATCACTCCATCTTTAATGCCGAACCCACCTGCTTCAACTAGGGAGCATAGTTATCCCATCCCACCCAAGCAATTTTCCTTCGCTTGGCATCTCAACTACAAAGGAATTTGTCTTGTATTTTCCTGACAAACTTACACACATTATCCGAAGCTTTAAAGAAATAGAGATAACGGACTTAATCAAACTGACAACCATGAAAAATAACCTCCCTTTCCCCATTCTAAACTGAGTTTTTTAATGATTGGCTTCCAGAATGAGATTGTTCTAGGATTCTGACCAATTACCATTCCTAGATACTTAAAAGATAATGTCAATTCAAATATTTAAAAAAGATAGACATATCCTCATCATTCACTTCTATAACCCGTACGTAGCTTTTATGAAAGTTAACCACAAGTTAAGAAACAAGTTTGAAACGTCGTATAAGAGCTTTAATGACCATGATACTTTAGTACTAAATCATTATTGTTCACGAGTAATAGATATTTTTGTGTATATAAATAATAGAGTTTTGCATCGATCGATATTGGAGCATGAAATCATGATGTTCTTTTGGTGAATATAGCTTTCATGAATGAACCTAAAGATACCATTTGGTTGCAAAGGTTGCTCGTGTAATTTTAGTTAAAGAGCTTTTTGCAGTAAGGTGTGTCTTAATAACAGGAGCTACATGCATTCCTCTGAATGATGTGACAGATTCACCATTCACCATCTTTGTAGATAAGTTATAAATAAAGTTTTTAATTTGAAGAAAATTTTGATTGCTAATGGTGAAAGTCTGTTGTTGATTTTGAGCAGCTTTTGGTTGGATTGGTGAACTAGGTAAAATGAGTGTGACAAGATCAATGTAAAATTGGCACAAATCCGAAACTAATGTTTTTTTATGAATCGACAAGGAGAAGAAATCATCAGGAATCTTATCACAAGAAGCAATACTCATCTTATCTCAACTTTCAACTGCTACGGAAATGAACATGGAATTTTCATCAGTGAGATACCAATAAATGGAAGAATTTTTTTTATTTTTTTTATATAGTTCTTTACTAATCAAAAAAAATTGTCGTACAGAAATATTGAGAACTGAATTATTTTAACAAATACAGAAACAAACTAAAGAACTACCATACAAAAAGGGAACAAGTACAGCTTAAATATAAAACAATTACACGTTACATTGATAATTAAACAAGTAAAAGCACTATGACACAGCATTTCACCTAGAATGAATTGATTTTCAGGGGCACAATTTATTCCTCTTTTTCATATTAGTCTATATTCTAGTAGTATATGTAGCGATATTGTACAATAAGACATGCTCCACTCGTTTATATGGTAGATAACTTCTCCTGATCGATGCACACGGGATCCACGAGCAAAGAAGAAATGTAATCTTTTAGCACTGCATTTGTATATCTATCCTCATGATTTTCATAAACAACCTCAGACATACGTGCAAAATTAATTATACAATCCAGCACGCACTTTGGAATATCACTTGATTTCATATACTCTTCATTTATAACCTTCCAACAATCTTCAACATCCTTGTGAATTAACTTATAAGCCTCTACTTCTGAAATGTTATACTGCTTCATGCAACATTCCACAGCTGATGCCACATGTACTCTTTCTTGCTCAAACTATTCATTAGAGAAAACCCTATTATTAAATTTTGTAGGAACTTCAAAATTATGCATATTTTTTACTTTGATGAATAAATAACTCTAGGTGAGATAAATGTGCAATTTCAATGAGAACTCAATCAGTACCTTGTGTGAGGCCATGTCATCCAGTAATCTCCCAATAACTGATGCAGCTGTCATGATACTTGGATCACTGAAAATCCAATCGAGTACACTTTCTGTTGCAAATTCTCCCAGGCCAATAAACGGAGTTATTATACAAGGGTAAGCAAAAGTAAAGACTCCATTAGCTTTATACTCATCATATGTTGGAATGTAATCCTCATGACACCATTTTGCTTCAACCATGTAGCCTTTTGTTAAGTTAACAACCTACAAGTAAAATAATTAATAATCCGATAAGATAAACTGAATATAGTCAAGAAGCATTCAAAAGTTGAAAAATTGAAATTAGAATAATCATACGGCTTGTTTAAAATTTGGCACCACAAAACTTGATTTTCCATTCTCTCTTGTCAGCAACTCTATTTCTTCACACAGTTCTAGAGTTGTTTCAAATACTACTTTCATACACTGTGGAAGAGATCGAATGTGGCTAATATCCCATCTGAAATTTAGAAGCAAGGAGTTGTTATTAGAAATCTTAATGTGACATCCTGAGCTAAGTCGATATATATATATATATATATATAAAGTCATTGTCACACTGAAATAAATATGCTATAATTTGTGAAACACATCAACCTCTGAATTGCTTTTGTGAAGAGTTCAAGTTCTTCAACTGTGCCATAAGCATCATATGTATCATCTAGAAGACAGATAACATGAATTAATTTTCCCACAAACGTTCTTGCATTGCTGTCTTCAGGCTTGTAGGATATTGCCAATGACCAAAGATAGCTCTCAACCGACCTATCTCTTGCGTGAGGGACCCGAGTCACAAAGTTTGAATTTTTCCTCCACCTATTAAAAAATCACACCTTGACAATTTATACTTTATTCTATATGATCTAAAATATTGAGATAGGCATGTATTTCAATATACTAGCTAGAGAAAGAAATTTAAAGGTAGAAGACTTACTCAGTGATACGGCCTATTTCTCTTTTATGCAATTTTTGAAGAAGATTGAAATCTACTGTTGCAAAGATCAATAGAGTTTCGTTGTGGGAAGGAATTTGTTCAAAGAGAGTCATGTAATGCCTTGTTTCAAACCTAGGTACACTCTTGTTAAAAGGTCGCCTTAAGCAATGATTGATTTGTGCAACAAGAGATGGACTTAGTTGTTTTGCCAAGGACTTAAGTTTAGTAAATGAGAAGTCACATGCTTCTTGTAGCACATCATCTCCAGGAATTCTTAGATGTGAAGCTTCATACAAACTACACAAGCCTTCAACATCGTTGGCAAGTGTTTCATTGAAGTTTCCTTCGCCATTTTTAAATTTGTTAAACACATCTGTTCAATTATTTAAAAATATATAAGAAACAAAACCTATTTTATAGCATATAACTTTGTAAGTGTATATAGAATATTTTTTTTTCTTAAACATCAAAGACAATGTTCCACATCTACGTACCTGATGAAATTTCATAGCCTTGTTGCCTTAACAAACGAAAGAGTAGAGCAATAAAGTGATAATCACCATCTTCATTGACAGTGATATTTTCTATGAAAGTGTTGTAAATTTGTTCCAACGATTGGTTAATTTCTTCTTCAAAGTGATATGATACGCCTAGACGTTGGACTGAGTCAATGAAGTTTAATTTTTTTATGATGTTTTGATTCATTGTCGATTGAAATATTGATTTCACCTCCTCTTTTAGTTTTTCTGCTTGCTGCTTCACATTGTCATCGGTTTCCTGTAAATATAGTTGCGTGATTCAATTAACCAATTATAGATAATTGAATAAAGTAATGATTGTAACCATTATATATATATATATA
>Ga0209489_105756_pt1 | contig 20983 bp, 4 predicted proteins | sample SiratrowhiteBW_FD_187527 | JGI IMG/M metagenome (GOLD analysis project Ga0209489, IMG submission 187527) | Root nodule microbial communities of legume samples collected from California, USA - Siratro white BW (SPAdes) (version 2) | ecosystem: Host-associated > Plants > Roots > Nodule | place: USA...
TATATATATATATATATATATATATATATATATATATATATATATATATATATATATATATATTTGTCCAAGGCCTAAGCAACTCATTTCGAAACATACTCTTTTACTATTACTACTACATTTAGAGATCTAGAGATTGGTTCTGACGTCTAAGTAATAACAATACCAATTAAGCCTATAATAACCTATCATAATCAATGTCCAAGCTAGCTTCAAAGTGAAAAATGAAAAACATTGCTAAGTTAATAAAATTTGAAGTTGAAGTTTAATTAATTCGATATCTTTCTGACAGGGGACGAACAAAACAATAAAATGATACATCAAAAGTAAACACATTTAAGACTCGAAACCAAAATACACATCCTCATAGTTATTCATAAAATACCATATGAATGAATCCAACAATTACACGATTAAGTATTTTATAGAATAATATGAAAATGACACTTGAACGGAATAACCACATTGTTCAGAGAAAATAATGCATGAAAGTTATTCATCACTAACTAATCTAAGACCAGGTTGTTTTATTCTCACAACAAGTACGATTTCCTTGTAGCCATGTGTCATGCACACTAAATTTAGTTGCTTGATAAAAATGTTGATGACATCAAATCTGGTATGCTAAGTGAAAATTGAAAGGAAAGGTCTAGAATTTGATTTTATATTCTCCTAAGCTATGTTTATATCTTCTGAGTATATATATGACTAATTTTTCTCAAATGCCGTGTTGTTTTGGCCACTTGCACTTTTGGTTATATTTTAAAAGTTTGATTGAGGTTTGCCAAATTCATAATATACATCCTTTTAGTCAGTGACACATCCCCTATTTTCATGTTATTGTAAATATTTTTAATAAAAGCTAACAGTATTAATTGTTACAAATTTAATAAACACATTCTATAAATGTTTTTATGTATTATTTTCCACTTAAAATATGAAAATTTACCTAATAATATATTACACAATTTCCTAAATAAAACTTAGAGATTTTAGACCCTCATAACAAGATATTATTCCAAAGTTACATCAATATTATAACTAACACTTTGACATATATCCTTTCAACCAAAGCAACATGACTAAGAACAAACATCCACACCTTGTACTTTTTTGCAAGAAACATAGTATACAACCCATAAACCTTTCGGTGTCACACCTTTCTTCTCGAACTTCAACATGGATCCACTCACTGAGAAATTTCTTGGCAGCACAAAACGATGTAGCACTTGGGAAGTGGGACTAGGAGCTCCTAAATTTATGAAGCAATAGTGTCATGCACCGCCATAGCCATATTCCAATGCAAATTGATTAACTTTATGAAGTTGGCACATTGAGATTTCAGCAATCAAAAGTGATGAGAGACCTTAAACTTCGAAGAAGCCAGCTACATATACATATGATTTCGCCATTCTTGACCTTTTCTTTAATTCTTCCGCGTGACTCATATAACACTCATTATGGTCTACTTTTCATGCAACTATACTTTTATATTACTTAGCCAGTGGCCTCTAGCTATCACACCAAATAAAGCTTATGTACATATTCCAAAAACAAAAACGAAAACGCGTTTATTTTCTTAGTGAATTAATTATTAAGTTGTTAAGGAGATGGCCCCCGCCGACTGCATAAAGTTTTAATATCAAGTTGTAATTACAAAAACCCTAGCAAGAAAATAAAAATTAAAGAGATCAAAAAGGGGAAAGAGAATCAATAATTGGAGGAAGAAAAAGTGGAATTTGAATCTCACATAGTAACAGAAGAAAAGGGTTTGTGAAATATGGGGGGTCTCCCAAGGGTGGTGTGGGAAGCTTAGGGATAAGAAATATAAAAACACATATCCCTATCATATCATGCATGAGATATGGCTGGCTGGCTAAAAGGAACATATATAAATCTTTGGTGTGTAGCCATTTGGAGGATTGCTTGTTGGAGCATTATATTTGATATATAGGATCATATATATAGTAGTAGTAGTAGTACTTTGGAAAGAATAAATGAATGAATAATGAATAATGAATAATGAAGAATAATGAGTGATGGTTTCAGTGATTCATTCCAAAGGAAATATAATAATATGCAGAAGAGCTTTAGAGAAACGCCAAGCTCGTAGCTTACAATCTTTTCATGAAAAGGAGAGACTCCTATGATGGTGAAGGGCTCATGCACATGCATCCCTCTCTCTCTCACTCCCATGAAACTTTAACCACTTCTCAAAGTGGAGCCACTCCCTATGATTTTCCCAAATAAAGCTCTTCATATGCGGCCTCAAACTTGTACTTCCCTCTGTGTGGCCCTATAGCTACTCACTGCTTAACACCAATTAAACTAACTAGAGGTGTAGTTAGGTATTAGTTTATTAACAACACTTCTCTGTCAACTCATTAAAGAGCCTTCTTATTTGTTAATTAAACCTACTTTAACTTAATGACACATAGTATCAACACCACCACCACTACTTTATCATTACGTTCAACTATACTATATGTATGCATTACAATTAGTTAATATCACTCACAGGACACCGAAAGTGACATTGTTCAATGATTTCTAGCTTCCATGTACATATATGAAGCACATTAATTAAGAGATTCATATGTCCTTTCAAGCCATGTACATGAGGGAGAAACTATACGTGCAACTAGCCCATAGGATAACTGGATTATGTCGTAAAAAGCTAATAGTCCAAAATCCAAACTGAAGAACTATCTAATCCACACTGTACCACTACTCCCTCTAGTGCTTGTTTCTTTTTAATAATTTTCTTCATTTTCCCACCATCAAATAATGCATATTTTCTCCACTCATAAAGTCTTCTTCATTAGTACTTCATACAAAAAACTCTTAAGTATAATGAAGGACTGAAATTAAAGAACTCGATAGAGACTATTGTACTATTACTTACAATTACAACAGATATTATGCCCCCATCATCACAATAGTCATCATTGTTAAGACCGTGGTAGAAGCAAAATGATTATTATACCATAAAAGAACTAACACAATTAAATAAGAGATAAATAAAAAGAGAAGATGTATTAACTCTGAATGATGCAAAGTTACCTTATAAAGGCGAACAAAAGGTACTTATAGTTGTGTACAAAAACTACTAATTAAGCAGAGTTAATAGACAGAGTTAAGTAATAATATAGCAGAGTAAAGAAAATTGTGTAGCTTACTGAAAGAGAAAAGAAAGAAGATTCGAAGAGTGAGTGTTGTAAAAGAAAGAAGAGTATGAAAGTGAAGAAAGAAAAGTTGGGGTTGGGAGAAACGGCAATGGTTTAATGCATTTGGGTCCAGCCTACTCACTCTCCTCCACCTGCCTCAAATTCATCATTACATACTATAATCTCTATTTATCAACATTTTTTCTACAACTATCATGTGTTTGTGAATGTTGATTAACTTCCCCTTTAATTTCTAATAATTTGTTTTTTACTTAAATAAATCTTTCATCCTTTAAAAAAATTCAATGATTTTTTTTCTTATTTTGGCCCTGCATAATTCTTTTTATTTTAGTTTTTATTGATGTTACTTAAATGATAACTTGTTTATTATGTGACTTGTTAATAATAGTTTATTAAGACTATATACATTTTTTATGGTTTTTAATAATTTCTTTTTCCATTTTAGTCGTCCATAATTTATTTATTTTTGGCTTTTATCTTGTTAGTTTTTTAAAGTGGTTATTAAATCATTCAGTAACATGACACGTGTATTTTTTAAAAGAAAAACTTAATTAATATAATGATAATAATATAGTTTCTTAGGATTTGCATTGCTCATTTAATTTAGTCATCGTTATTGAATGGATTGACAAAATATTTTTTTTTTCAAATTCTTAATATTTTTTATTTCACTGCAAAATAAAAAAAATGTTAAAAAAATTAAAGATGCAACACATTTACTTAATAAAATATATATTGTTTGTATATCGCATTAATTTTTTTCTTTAAGCAAAACATTTGCAAAAATATTGAAATAATAAATAAAATGTCAAAATTTACGAGACCAAAAGAGAAAAGAAGTAAGCGTGCGTAGTCTACTCGGTCATATTTATTCTTATTTCTATTTATGTTTCATAATATGATGAAGATTGCTATTTAGTGAAGAATATATTACATAACATGAAATAATACAGAAAATTAGAAAGATTGATGGAGAAAAAGTACGAAAGTACTTACGCGTTATTCGCTGTGTAACCAAACTTAATCTTAATTACATTTTGGTGTGAATTATGGTATATATTGTATTTATTGAATTATTTTGGTGATTCATCGAGCTTTCTTTCACTATTGTGGGGCCAAAGAATCAGATGAGGATGACATGTCATCATCATTGCCTCCTAATTCTCCTTCCATTATGTTTGGACATTTGCATATTACAAAAGACCCCTTCCCTTTCCAAAACCAATCTTCTAAATCCACCCCTTATATTTTTGAATTTTACCCATTCACCCCTGCCAAAGAATAAACACCCTCATCAGTTGCTACCTAACTTAATTTTCATAAATTTGAAACAGTGTTATTTTATGAAAAGGAAAAGGAAGTCCTTGCGAGAGTGATGATGGAAGAATAAATTGCACATGATTATTTGCCAATTTTGTTTTAATTTTTTTTAACAATGGCCACATACTAGGATCTAATAAAATAATGGCACAGAATACCCAAAACAAAAACAAGCTTCTAAAATACCCAAAAGAACTGCCTTATCATGATTTGACAATCAAAAACGATTTTTGCACATTAAAAGTTTCACACCACAGTGATAAAAAAAAAAAAAAAAAGTGGTCTAAACTAAAATATGCCTTTTTGAATATTTTAAAATAACGTAATAATATTATAATGCAGAAGAGAGGAGAAAGAGCATTAACGCCCTCACTCCATCACATGCACCTATCATGCCAAATCCCCTATTTAAGCTCCACAACCTCTCCTCATTCTTCATTCATTCCAAAACTCATTCTCATTTCACTTCATTTCTAAACCCAACTTAACCTTCTCTGTTTCAAGCTTCTTCAAACAAGCAAAACCAAACCACTTTCAATACTCACAACACAACACAAACACAAACACAACACAAACAATCCAAACAGCAGAAAAATGGAGAACTTGTTTCGCCTAGTAGACCACGAAGACTTCTTCTCTCGTCGTTGCATTTGGGTGAATGGCCCTGTAATCGTAGGGGCAGGTCCTTCAGGGCTTGCCACTGCAGCATGTCTTAGAGAACAAGGGGTGCCCTTTGTCGTTCTGGAACGTGCAGATTGCATAGCCTCTCTGTGGCAGAAACGCACCTATGACAGACTCAAACTTCACCTCCCCAAGCAATTCTGCCAGCTCCCCAAGCTCCCTTTCCCTGAAGACTTCCCCGAATACCCCACCAAGAACCAGTTCATAGAGTACCTGGAGTCCTACGCCAGGCACTTCGAGATCAACCCTCAGTTCAACGAGTGTGTTCAGTCCGCGAGGTACGACGAGACAAGCGGACTGTGGCGGGTGAAGAGCGTTTCCTCGAGTGGCGCCACACGCAACGAGATGGAGTACATTTGCAGGTGGCTCGTGGTGGCCACTGGGGAGAATGCTGAGTGTGTGATGCCGGAGATTGAAGGGCTGAGTGAGTTCAAGGGTGAGGTCATCCATGCTTGTGATTACAAGTCAGGGGAAAGCTTCAGGGGAAAAAAGGTGCTTGTTGTTGGCTGTGGTAATTCCGGCATGGAACTCTCTCTTGATCTCAGCAACCACCATGCTTCTCCTTCCATGGTTGTTCGCAGCTCGGTAAGTTCAATTCTCATGCTAACTGTCAGTGTAAAAAAGAACATGTTTTGAGGATGGAATCTAACAGGGGTGTTCTGTTTTTTTTGTATAGGTTCACGTGTTGCCTAGAGAAATATTTGGGAAATCAACGTTTGAATTTGCGGTTATGATGCTGCAATGGCTGCCCCTCTGGCTTGTTGACAAGATTATCTTGATCTTGGCATGGTTTGTGTTGGGGAACGTGGAGAAGTTGGGGCTCAAAAGGCCTGCAACGGGTCCTTTGGAGCTGAAGAACACAAAGGGGAAGACCCCGGTTTTGGATCTTGGTGCCTTGGCGAAGATTAGATCCGGTGATATAAAAGTGGTGCCAGGAGTCAAGAGGTTCAATAATCGAGAAGTTGAGCTTGTCACTGGTGAAAAGCTTGATGTTGATGCAGTGGTGCTTGCAACCGGTTACCGCAGTAACGTTCCTTATTGGCTTCAGGTCAGAATATGTTCTAGATCTTTTTTAAAAGTTGAAAAAGTTTTCTTTTTTTTTCTAATATTTTCATCACAGAAAGCTTGTCAGTTCAGAAAGCCTTTTGGGGCAGCTTGGTTTTGTCCTTTTTTAACTTTTGAGGGACGGGGCGAGCTGTTTTAGAAGCTTCTTTTTTCATAAGTTTAATAGAAAATTTTTATATACATGTGGAGCAGTGAATTAATGTTGTTTGGGTTTTGTTATGTGCAGGAAGGCGAATTTTTCTCAAAGAATGGATACCCCAAGATGCCATTCCCTCATGGTTGGAAGGGAAATGCTGGACTTTATGCTGTTGGTTTCACAAAGAGAGGGCTCTCTGGTGCTTCTTCTGATGCTTTGAAAATTGCTCAAGATATTGGCAAAGTTTGGAAAAATGAGACTAAGCAAAAGAAACAGCGCACTACTGCTTGTCATAGAAGATGCATTTCTCAGTTCTAAATTGCTAAAATAAAAGCACATGACATCATGACATGACCCCTAGCTAGTGCCGCTATCTTTCATTTTAGTCTCAGGAATTTGTTGTTGTATAAACAAAAATAACAGTATCTTGTAAAAAGCACAAACACCAGAAGAAAAAAAATAGCACACAGATATATAGAGCCCTCTCCGATGACCAAGTTTTTTATATGGTTGGATGATGAGGCTTTTACCTTGTTTTGTTTCATTTCATTTTTTCTCCAATGTTCCAAGTCCTTGTGATGAATAAATATGTAACAAGTACATCACGTACTTCAGTGATCAATTTCAACTTTTCAACTTCACTTCCAATCTCTCTCTCCCTTTTGTGTCTCAGTACATTTTCCCTTTTTAGGCCGAGAAGTTAATGTCATTGATCAATCAGTAGCGAAAGTTTTTCACTTTGATTCTCATCTATAGCCAACAAGGAAGAATATAAGGATAGAATATACTGTTGGACACTACGTGACCCTGCATTCGAGTTTAAAAGCAAGTACTTTTTTTTTATGCAAATAGTAATTCCAACATCTGATGAAGAGAGAGTTAGAAAGGTCATTAACTGCTTCCCACTTTGAGGCCTTATCTTAGATTATGAAATCGTTTTCTTTCCATTTTTGCACTTGATTCCAAGTGGTGAAGACCCAATAAGTGATCTATAAGCAGGGAAAGTGTTGAATAACTGATGCAATTTTTGCTTTGTGTGTTGGATGAGTATTGCATTAAATGGTTCATGTGATGTAAGGTTTATTATCCTGTTCATCTGACACAATTGCAAATATAGATGTTGTAACTTACGTTGTCTTTTCTGAAAATAGCAGAGGGGCTATATCCTGCAGTGGCCCACAGATTCAATGTTTGTGATTGACAACTCGTTGAACTAAACTTTCTAACATCAGATGAGTGGGGCTCATCACAGAGAACTCTTTTTTCTCTCTGCATTGCATAAATATTCCTTTTAAAATTGCTATATTGGGTTAATGGGTTGCATCCACGTATAGAGAAATGGTGTTGCTGATATCATACAAATACTGCTACACTGCACATGCCTAAAGGCTAGAGCCACAAGCATGTCATAAATTACAGTGAAATCATTATTCTGCACCATAATTCCATTCCAAACTGTAATACAGTTCACATCTCTTGGAAACTAATTATTAAGCCATATGAATTGCTTTCTGCCAATAAAATTAATATACTCTTATTCACCAAGAACATAAAATAAAGTATTCTGTATGAGTATGGTTTGTTTTGAAAAGAGAGAGAGAGATGCAGCAGAACCAGAAAGAACAAAATAGAATGTAATGTGAAAGAAAAAAATTGAGATAAACACAGAACATTTATATATAAGATATCTTCTATCGTTCTAATAATACCCCAGATATTTTACTCTTTCTGCTCTGATTTCTTGTTCCATTGACAACCTTATCTTTTAAGAAAAAGATACAGTATCTCTGATTTTATTTTTCTATTCAACCAATAAAAGTGGTGAGAAATTAACACTTTTTTTTTTCTCTTTTCTGTCTTTCTTTTACATCAAATAATAGAAAATATATAATTTTTTTTCATTTTTTTCTATTTTCTTTTCTCCTACCAAGACTTTTCAAAACAGAGTTCAGTTTAAATAAATAATAATAATAATAATACATTGTCATAATTAACATTCTAAATTATATAATTATTTTTTAAATATGCTATATATAAGTTTTATTATCTTTAATCCTACTCTTACAAATTTGACAGGATAATTTTGGCCCACCAAATTTTTCTTTTTAGAGATTATAGTCTTTAATTAAGCAAAGTTAGTCCCTGACAGTTTTCCTCCACTTGAAACTCTTTTATTCTCTTTTTTTTTTTACTTAAAATATTTATAAAGTGAATTATCGTACGTTCAAGATTTGTCAACTGAAATGGGATACTTAACCAAAATTATGGTTAAATTCTTGTACAGCTTATGCTTATCATTTTCTTTTAATGAAATGTTTGCTTACCCCAAAAATAAAACTTAAACCAAAAGTATAAAAAAAAAATAGCAAAACTTTGTTTTCAAACTCTAATCTCATATTTCATAATTCATTCAGTTTTCTCTATCAAAAATTCAAAAAATTTCTTACTTTTAAGCTTTCTAAATTATTTCATATCTCAAATGCGTCATAAACACTTTAATAGAAATTTGGATGGAAAATATATTAAGAAATAAAAGTATTTAATCAGATTTTGCATGACTAAAATTATACATAATTCAAATTTGGCAAACAAAAACTGTAATCAAGCCTAAAAATATTAAAATTTAATAAATAAGTAATTAAACTATATATGTGTATATAACTAATTAACTTGATTATTAATTTTAAATATCTAATACTTCATAAAATCTTATTTAAAAGTGTAAACATGGTGAAATAAAATAATACCCTTGATAATTATAAGTGAAATATTATTTAAGCAAGGAAAGAGTATTGTAATAAGAAAAATAACTGTGCAGCAAATAATAATGGTTTAAAGAAACAGTTATAGATTCCTTTTTGAGAATTTTAGTGTTCTTTGACAAATAAGTTAATAATGGGCTAATAACCAGAGTCCATCAACCTTCCAACCGCAAATAGACAACAATGGACACCAACAATAGCATCATCATCATCATCAATTATTTGTTAGAGATAACAATTATTTTAAGATTTTATGATTAAGACATTTTCCACGTACCTCTGCTCAATCATACTGCTAGAATAACTAATTAAACAATAATATAAGTAAATTTAATCATTCTTTTAATTTTAATCCTTCTTTTATAATATGAAGCAGCAAAAATGAATTAAATTAATTTTCTCTTTCTCTCAAATTTGATACAACCAATTACCTACTGACAAGACTGAAGAAAAAAATTTGGTCTTAATGCTAAAACCTAAAGTGCGACCAATTGGAGTAGCTAGGCAATGAACATGAAGTTAGGGTAATGAAACCTCATTTTGCCTGTTAATAATTTCTTATGTATGAGTCAAAAGACTGAATCAAAGTCAAATAAACAGTAAATATTATAAATAGGAAGAACATAAAAAAAAGAGCCAATACACTGCATGTGTATGTAATAGCCCTAAAGAATTTACAGCAGCCCTAGAAGTTTGTAGGGTATATGACTCAGTTCTTAAGACTCTCCAATCCTTAGAGAGTTGTGAGTTTGCACGTAAAAAAATAATTCTCATAACATAACTTATGATCAATTAAATCAAATCACCCACCTTTCAACTCCATTCCTATAGCTTTCACTTCGTCAATGCTAATTGTAACAATTCTTCTTAGCCACTCATTGTTTTAGGAAAAATAAGATAAAAACTATTATTATTTGAGATGAAAAAAATAAAGATTATAGAATAGGTTCTCACTCTCTATTTCAATTTCTTAAATTGTACATAATTTTTATAGTAAAGTGAAAAATAATTCATATTTTTATGTTAAGTTTCGACTTCTATTCTTCTTATTTTATCTTTTCATGGATTTAAAATTTACAACATCATCTTATTTTCACCGCATCTTTTGAATTCTATTCTTTGAAATTTTATTATTAATATAGAAACATAATTAGTAATTAACCTATTAATAATATTTGGCATACCATTTCTTTTCTTAACTTAAATAATGATGAAACCTACATAAACTTTGATGCAATAGAATACGAGGGATTATTAAAAATATTTAAAGTGATTCCATCTTTTACTTTTATAAATTTTTTAAACTTAGCCATGTCTCTCTTACGAAGTTTAAAATTATGAAACATAATAGTATGTTCTACTACTTTTAGAATATTGTTAGATCGAGAACAAAGCGAATTATTATCAAATTCTTATTGATGTTTTACACATTTCAAATGACTTAATTCAAACATAAATTTATAAAAAAAAGATATTCAGAATAATTGAGTATCAAACTCTACAGTTATTCAAACATTGTTAATATAGAGATATTGGTATTAATAGATATTTTATTATTTTCCACGTTGAATACAGAATTTGTTGCTCATGCATTTTGATCTCATGTTTGTTTTTCATACCAAAAAATACAACATTTTTGTATTTTATTTCTCTTATTTTTCTCGCTGGTTTACTTGTTACAAACTTCAACACATCTCATCCAATAAAAGCGTCAATTATGCAATGTGTTGAGCAATTTGTTTTGTTGTACTTCATTAGTAATAGTGTCGTACACCCCTCAGAATTTGAACTCTACAGTTATTAGAACATATTTAGCAATCACGTAAGCACATAACACCTAAAAATTCAGATACCTAAAGCTACCAAGTGCAACATTCATATAAACCGAGGAACAATTGTTGATGATAGTGTAAATGACATAGTAAATACCAAGTCCTTTTAAAATTTATGTACCTACACTACTATAGATTAAGCTTTGACTACACATATATATCTACAACCTCATAGGCAATAGAAAATAATGTAAAACGCGTAGACGGAACATTTCACAGTTTCATCATATCTAAAATTTTCATTCACAACACTTATGTGAAATATAATATTGTAATTGAAGTTTTATTTCTTATATTTATATATAAAATGTTTCATTAAATATTGTCGCAGACTTAATTAAAGAACAAGAATATAATATATATATATATAATCCAAATTTTCTTTTTTTATTCTTTATAGTTGTAAAGACCCATTTCATAATATGGTAGGCTATAGGATAATATGACCATATTATATTTTAGTTTTAAGTAATATTTCTTTTTTTATTACTTGCGTGTGAGGTTTGGTGAACTATATTTGTAATCTAAATAAGAAAAATGTATCTTTATTGTTTTAGGTTGATAATGATATATTTGGTTTGTACATATATTTTGAAAAACAAGTTAGGACTTCTCTGGTCTTTCTAATTCTTCGAATTAATTCTTTAAAGAGCAAAAAAAGTAAATGATTAACTCAGTTTACTTTATTGGAAGAGAATTAGAAATATTAAGAATATATGTTGATTTGGATAAAAACATTAGAATAGATCTTTCTAAATGTATTGTTCATTTGAAATTAGAGACAAGTACTTGAAATTTGATTTGATGAGAGTATATTAATGCTTCTCTGGAAATTGTTAGAGTTTTAATCATAAGGTGGAAAATTGATGAACCTCCTGGACTTTGATAAATCGTTAAAGTTTGTGGGATTCTAGATGAGTTTATTTAAACTAAATTATTCTAATTTTTCATGAATTGATTTTTATTATATTGTAACAGTTGGTTTTGGTATTAAATTATTAAGCCTAACTTGTAAGGTGAGGTTTGCATCTATTTATAAACTATATATTCATTTATAAATTATTAAAATATGTTTCATCTCTAGTCGATTGAAATCTCCAACCCAACTCGAGGACGAATTCTTCCTCCACCCTAATACTCTCTTCCTACACCTCCATAACAAATTTTAATTCCAAGAGTGACCTTGTGGAAATTACCAAATTGTCCGTGCTTTATTAAAGAGCCCCAACATTCTTTAAAATTTGAGAATCCCACAGCCAGCCATTCCGTTCTCATTTTTTGTTTTTTTTTTTTTAAATTTGAGAACCAGATGGTTGGCTGTCCGGTTCTCAAATTTAAAAAAAATGATAACAGGATGAACTGGATAGGGGTGTCATCCGATGTGTAAGTTGTGAACCGGACGCCACTCCGTCTGGTTCTCAAATCTCATTTTTTTATTTTTTTTAAGTTGTTGGAATGCTATGTTACATATATGTTTAGAGGAAGGTATCTGATTCCTTGGTTGGGGAAGAAGATTGTATTCTTTAGCTCTTCATTATATGTTCAGAGGAAGGTATCTGATCCCTTGGTTGAGGAAGAAGATTGTATTCTTTGGCTCTTCATTATATGTTCAGAGGAAGGTATCTAATCCTTGGTTGGGGAAGAAGATTGTATTTTTTAGCTCTTCATTTGCCTTAATTAAATTAATTTAGTTTTATTTTAATTGAATTTGAAATGAAACCTAATAAAGAAGAGTGAACCTGCACAACTAGAGACTCTTCCTAAAATGCAACGGAGACTCTCCTTTGGCTCTTCATTAAACAAATAGACTCTAATGCACCTAAAATGCAGGGGAGACTCTCCTTTGGCTCTTCATTAAACAAATAGACTCTAATGTAGCAGAAGAGACTATTCATTTAAAATTGGAAGTAGGAGTAAACATACAGCGACAAAAAAAAGACTCTTCATTTCTTTCTTTTTTTTAATTTTAAGTACATTTTAATTGGATGGTGATAGGTGACAACACATATAACAAAGTTATATTTTAATTGTATTAAGTTTTAAAAAAATTAGGTAAGCTACAGAAGAAGGTGAATAGTTTAATAGTGGACAAAGTTACATTTTTCTAACCATATGTGTCACAGTGCACAAAGTTACTGTTAATTTAAAAAAATTGAAAAAACGTGAACCGGATGAGCATGTCATCCGGTTGTCATTTACAAAAAGAATGACAACCGGAAGGCACTCCCATCCAGTTCAGATTTGGAAAAAATATAAATCGGATGAGCATGTCATCCGGTTGTTATTTTCAAAACAAAATGAGAACCGAATGAAGCTCATCTGGTTGTCATGTTGCCAGATTGGAAAAATTTCTCGTTCGCCATCGACAATTTCCAAAACACCAAATTAACTAATCTAATCAACAATACAACTTACTAATTGCTAATAAACATCAAAAGTTGGTTACCTACGGTTTGTTTGAAGGTTTAATTGAAGATTTGGGAGAAAGAAATGAAACAGACGAGCTATGAACCAGATATAGGAGTGAAGAGGATGGAGGGTATTTTTGTCTTTGCACTTTTTAGTTAAGGACATAGTTGTCTTTTAACAGTAAGTATGGAGGTGCAGGAAGAGGGTACAGGGGTGAAGGAAGAATTCGTCCAACTCGAGTAGTGTGAAACTTATATGTAAGGGTGATTCAATAACGACCCGATAGGTCCAATAAACTTCGCTAATACCATATTGTAAGTGGACTTTAAGCCTAATTCAACCTTACAAAACGAACTTATAATGTGAGATTTGTATCTATCTATAAACTATTGAAAGACATCATCTCTAGTTGATGTGAGATTTCTAACAGGATGTTTAAACCTAATTGAATTTAAAGTAGTATACATTGAGTAGTGTTTAGAACAAAGTATTTTGAACTTAAAGAGAACCTGTTTTGGTTCATTTAGAAAGAAAAAATTGTTTTGATTCTAATGGAATTGAATAAGATTGAATTTTAAGGAGATGTTGAGTTTTAATAAAATGTATGTATAAACTCCTTAGTCTATAATTTTGATAGAAAAGTTTATAGTCAAATTTCACTAACAAATTTTGGTTTATTTAGATGGATTTCTAAAAAAACTTGAATTTAATATATTTCTATAAATAGATTGTTAGGTATTTAAGTGTAAGTTTAAGTCATACATTGAATAGAAATGAGAAAGTTAAGCAACATATAATAAAGAAGACCTACAAACCTAAAGTCTTAAGATTTTAGGTTGAAGGTGGTATCATTCCTTATGTGTTGGCTCTTGTTCTCATTCTTGTTTGTCCCCCTATATTTCTCCCATCGATTTTCTCACCAAATTATATGATATTAGAGCTGATGATTCGTTTTTGTTTTGTTTTTTACACTTTTTAATTTATTTAAAAATTTGTAAACATGTTTATGAATTAATTTATAGTCAAATTTTCAATGAATTTTGGAGTGAAATATTATTTTGTGTTGATGAGATATAAGTAAAATGAATAAGTTTGTGTAAGTGATAAAATGTATAATTGAATTATTTGTTATACTTTTAGCTATCCAAATGTGATTATGAAGACATGTTTGATAAGTAATATGTCATAAGTTAATTATAGTAAGATTAGATCCTAATAACCCAATATGTTCTATAACCATATTTTTTTTTATGAAGTATCAGTTAATTCATTTCGATAAATAATGTTGGAAAATTTTTATTAACTACCTTTAGTGAGGTATTTTTATTATTTATATTTTTGTTCATACACGAGACTTTATTTTCAAAAATGAACTCAATTTCAATATATGTAATGAAAATAAATTATGAAAAAGTTATTCTAATTAGACAATTTTATTTTTGCTTTTGAATATCTTTAATACTATAAAAAGACGCATAATCACGTATTTTTAGGAAGTTCGTGAATAAGTAGATTTTAATTAAATCGACGTCAATAAACTATCATAACTTCGAGTATTTTTAAAAATAATAGTATTTTATTTTCAAAAAAATGCACGATCAATAGGCTCTCATAATTCATGTCCCTATATTGATTGTAAGATTAATAAGGTGGGAGGCTAAATAAACTTTCCTTTTATATATTTTGGAGTAAATAATGATAATAATTTATTTGTAAAAAATAATCATATATTTTTAATTTATTAGATTAATAAAGTGACACGCTGTCATATATTATAAAAGAACAATAAGAGAAATGGCAATTTAAAAAATCACGAACATCAAATTGTCAAAATTTAAATTATTCAAATTAATTTATTAAATTCATAACTAAATTAATCCATTGTAAAAAAACTATTTAAAAAAACAGTTTTGGATTCAAGGTAATCTATTATTTGGTATGACCAAGTTCAAGGGAAAAAGAAACATTGAAGCCGTGTGGCAGGAAGGCTTCAAAAAATAATCCAATATTGGGAATTTTTTATTTTTCAACCCATTATTTTCATTTTGCACCTCTATAAATATAAAAATCCTCATTTTATCTTTAAAAAAATACTTTTAAACTGTATAATCTAGAAATTAATTTTTGGCATAAAAAATAAGTCCTAGATTAAAAATGTTTTCGAGTTTAATAATACATGTACTCTATAAGTTTTATTGTCTTATGAATCGTGAAATTCGAAAGTTATTTTTTATTTTCAAATTATATAACGTGGAAATCATTCTTTTCATGAAAATAAAGCTTAAAAAAATTTTCATTTTGAAAGTCACTTTTAACTTTCCGACTATGTAGTCTCAAAACATTTTTTATTTTTAAATTATTTAATTTAGAAGTCTTTTTTACATAAAAAAAAAGTTTTTAGATTGTAAAACCTATAAATCATTTTTTATAAGAAAAAGTTTTTTTTTATTATGTAATTCGATAGTGTTTTTCAAATTGTAAAATCTATAAGTATATTTTGACTTCTAAAATGTATGATCTGCTATTTCTTTTGGATTATAAAATTTAAAAAAATATTATACATCAAAATAATTTTCAAATTGTACCAATAACTTTTAAATTATATATTTTGAAATAAAAAAAATAACTTTCGAATTTTACAATCTATCATATTTTATTTATTAAATCCATCTATGATGCAACACATAGACAGAGGTGATAGTGATGGCAACTGCAAGGAAGTTGCGGCGATAAAGAGTGACAGCAATATGGAGGACATTTTGGTCTGTTAACAATCTTTAAAGAGGTGCAGAAAGAAATGGCCTCAATACTGAAATAAGTGACCCAATTTAAGTTGACTTATAAAAGCCCAAGTTTTAAAAGCAACATTTTTAAGACAAATTCTTCCTCCACTCCCATACCCTCTTCCTGCACCCTCATATAATTTTTTTTTCCACGACTGTCCTTCATGAAATTACGTAAATACCCTCTCTTTCGTTTTTTGAAATTGTGAACCGGATGGGGGTGCATCCGGTTCTCATTTAAAAAAAAAAATACAAATCGAACGACTCCATCAAGTTCTCAACCCAGCAGATCGGAAAATCCTCAAATTCGTCGTCAACAGCCCCCCAAATCCCAAATCAACTACTCTAATCATCAATATCACCTACTAATTGCTAATAAACATCATAAATTGGTTACCTAATGCTTCTATGAAGGATTAATTGAAAGATTTTGAATAACGAAGGAACGGAAGTCACGAATGACTTATGTAAACCGGATGAAGGTTCTCTTACCGGACGGTTTGTATTTTTTTTAAAATGAGAACCGGATGCACCCCCATCCGGTTCACAATTTCAAAAAATTGTAAACCGGATGGCCTAGTCATCCGGTTGTCAAAATAGACAATCGGATGACTAGGCGATCCGGTTTACAGTTTTTTGAAATTGTGAACCGGATGGGAGGTGCATCCGGTTCTCATTTTCAAAAAATTAAACCGGATGGCCTGGTCATCCGGTTGGGAAGGGGAGAGATTTTATTAAGATAGGGATATTTATGTAATTTCATGAAGGACAGTTATGGAATAAAAAAATTATATGGGAGTGTAGGAAGAGGGTATAGGGATGGAGGAAGAATTTGTCCATTTTTAAGGTCATTGCATTCTGCATTCTCATAATTTGAAGATGCAGTGTCATGGAGTAGTGAAAAGACAACAATGCCCTTACTTTAGATTTATAAAATAAATTTTAAAATACAAAATTTATATTTTAAACTGTACATTCTGAAATAAAAAGAAAATATTAATATTTTACGTTATGGATTATATAAGTTAATTTCAAATTTCATAATCTACAATTAAAAATAAACATCCTAAATTTGGAAATTTAAAATCCATGAAGGTACACGTTGAAATTATGGGGATGCTGGATGCATTAGCCCATTTTTAAAGGCTCCCAGTAGCTCACATCAAAATTACGAGCCGAAAAGAATATGAATTAACAGATGGCAAGATTTTTATTTTTCGTTTGTTCTTTATAGTTTCTTCCCACCTTCTTCTGTTATGTTTTTTTTATTGTGGCTTCATTAAATTATGTAATATTATGAAGCAAATAAAACTAAGTTGAAAGAAAAACAATTAGGTACACTATAGTAAAAAGTTACAAAATGTTTAAAATCCACTATATCATATACAAAATAATACTGCACGAAAATAACAAAAATATCGGGCAATTTTTCTTTAAAAGGAAGAATGAATAGAAAAAAATAAAAATTTAGTATTTATGAATGTCAAGAATAATTTCGGTATTTTTAAATATTATAATTTGTATAGTCTAGGAAGTAACTAACTGCCTTAACAGATAAACGGCCACATTATCCAATGTTTTTAATTGCTTCTTCCCCTGCAGCTCGGAGTACTTTTTTGAGGTACTTTTAAATTTTTCAATTCAGTCCAAAATATCTTTAAAATAGTATTGTGAACATAAAAATATCCTTATACCTTAAAATTAATCTCCTCTCAATCCAATCTCTAAGTACAGCCACCGTCGTGTATTTTTTTAGTTATTTTCATTTGGTTAATTTTCAATAACAACGTATTTGAGAATTATTTATAGAATATTTGGGAGTATTTGGTGCGGTTTGTAATTTGGGAGTAGGTTGTGTCTCTTATGAAATGAGTTGCAGAACTGCGTATTTCGTATTGTGATCTGGAGCACAGTATCGGAATATCCTGTTCTGTAACTCATATTTCCTACGAAATAAGTTGTGGAATGAAGTATTTGACAACTGTCCTCTGAATCTTAAATAACATCACTGCACTCCCAAATTTTACATTCCGGACCACTATTTTTCATAATTCATTTGTAAAATTCAAAACATATTATCAAACAAGTGTTTCGTAATACAATCTTAACCTATCCCAACTTACATCGCACGATGTTTCGCCACCACTACTCCGCCGCGCTGCCACACTCGCACTTTTCCGCCGTGGACACACATCACCGTATAAAGAGACCAATCAACCCCAGCACCTCATCACCTTCACGCATCACCGTCAACCCCTTACCTCTCATTTCTAATTTCACTGTTTTATCTTTTATTTAACAAAAGGATAAAATTGTAAATTTCTTAATGACAGAGTTGGTATTTTTTCAGGTTTTGGAGGTGCAGGAATAAGCAGTCATGTTTTTAACGCCAAGTTCAAATTAGTAATCGGGTCTTGCGTCCGAATTTATGCGACACCTTCATATCTTTTTTATTTCTACACTGTTCTTATTATTAAAGATTGTACTACCTATTTTATCCTTTGTAATACACCTATATATTTTTGGATTCGAAAATGACTTTCGCAATAAGCCATTTCAAAAACATTATAAAGATGTATTTTTTTACTTTAGAAATAAGTTTTTCCGATAGTTAAAACATATACAATAATATGCACAGACACAGGATATTTTCAAAGGAACAGATATAGGATTTTTATAAAATGTATGGAGGTGCCGTAAGAAATCATGGAGGTGAAGGAAGAAATGGTCTGAGTAAAGCCTAAAACAATCAGAAAATCGATATAAATTATAATATTTATTTCGACGATAAAATATAAATTTAGATTATTGTTTTTGAGAGCAAAACTCGTCCTATTCTCAATTCCAGTTGACTCTTTTTAAATTCTTTTTCTTTCCCCTCGTCAATTGGCGAGTCATGGCATCATACTTGTACATGTGTGGAATAAATAAATAAAAATGAATAATAAAATTTAATTTTATGTAAAAGGATAAAAAGTGTATATAAATCGAATCATGTATGATTTTTATGTTAGTTTAATCAAACAAAAAACATTTATCGTTCTGTAGGCTATTTATATATGTGTGGATTTGATGGTTTATTTTGATGATTAAGACCGAAAAAGAAGGAAAGAAATAAGTAGAACAAAATTGTTAATATGTATAAAAATGGAAAAAAAACTTCACTTATTTAGATAAATGAAAAAGAATAAATAAAAATTAAAAACATACCAGTTAAAAAATTAAATTTTACTCGAGATATGGACTTGTAAATCTATCATCTTTATATTTTTTTTCTTTTTTCTTCCAACCTAAATGGTCCAAGTAAACAAAATATTATGACTTTTTCTTCTTGCACCCTTATAATTTTTAGTTGTACGTAATTTTTAAAATCTTTAAGGGTGCTTTCCATTTACTTGTTTTGGAAATCAGAATTTCCATAACATTCTCTTTTTGGAAAATAATTTCAGAAATATAATTTCTGGATAGATTTTCATAATAAAATTTTCAAAACATATAAAATACATTTTAAAACAAATTTTATACAGTAATTTTCAGAATGTATAAGATATTTTTTAAAATAAAATTTCAACAATATAACTTTCCAAAACATATACAATGTGATTTAGAATATGATTTTCAAAATAAACTTTTAAAAATAAATTTTCTAAAATATATATAATACGTTCTAAAATGATTTTTTTCAAAACAATCGTAACAAACTTTCTCTCTTCTTTTTTATTCTTCTGACAAAGAGTGTAAGTGGAGAAAGGAGGTGTAATGATAATGGGCAATGGCAACGAGAGAAGTTATTTTTCTTTTTTTTTGTTGTTAGCACGGGGTGCAGGTAGCAATTATGGGAGTACAGAAAGAAAATACCTACGTTATAATTTTATAACGTTTTAGCCCTAATACATCTTACAGCCATGATTAATTAATTCATTTTTAATTGATATATATATATATATATATATATATATATATATAAAGGATAAATTAACTTTTTTATCTTTTTATCTTTAGTAAAAAATAAAAATAACCATAATTAACGTGAACTTTAAAAACAAATTAAATAACCTCTACATGAAATATTTTTTGGACACTGCTATTCATAATCACGATGACTAAAATGTGTCTTTTTCATGTCCTTTACTTGAATTTGATTCAAACTGTTCTTCGCTCTAAACAATAGTAGCTCGTGATCTTCCAAAAAAAGAAGCGATTATTGCCGTTAATGTATCATAATTGATTTCGTGTGTCACCAGTATACTTTTCCATAAGAAGACACAATCCGTGTTTCAAAGTCTAAAATCATAATATTTATTTTAATATTTCAAAAAACATATCTTTATTAATATTATCACCACCCCAACTTTTTTCCTTTTGCCTCAGGCTACTGTTATTTTTCCGTCAATTATTACTAAAACTTCATAATGAACAAACGTTACTGAAGAACAACTATTATGGATACTCATTGCGCCGTTAATGATTTACTTTATGCTTCTATTACAACCGTCACTTAAAAGAGTCAATAAATAAATAAAAGTATTAAAAAAATAAAATTATTGAATATCACTAAACACTTTTTCAATTTAAATTAAAAAAATATTATATAAGTAAAATAAAACCATGTCCTATATATCTTAAAATAACCTATTACAATTGAAGTATTGATTATGAAATATTAATAATTTGTTTGGTCCATTTTAAAAAATAAATTCAATTGTACGACAAGTAAACTACGATTTCTTCATAAAAGACAAGTTTATGATAATTAAATAAGGGTTGCATCTCAATATATACAACGGCTCTTTTTTTTTTTTTTTTT
>Ga0209489_105758_pt1 | contig 20982 bp, 7 predicted proteins | sample SiratrowhiteBW_FD_187527 | JGI IMG/M metagenome (GOLD analysis project Ga0209489, IMG submission 187527) | Root nodule microbial communities of legume samples collected from California, USA - Siratro white BW (SPAdes) (version 2) | ecosystem: Host-associated > Plants > Roots > Nodule | place: USA...
ATATATTTACGTTGCGTGTTTTTATCATGCAGAACATAACATGTAGAATTGAAGTTGTTATCCATAAGGGAAAGAAAATAATATAAATAGCTTTTTCAAATTTAGGAAATGATTATTATTACTGTATCCATACTATATTCCTTTTGCATCGTTGCTTCCAAACTAGAATCGACGAATTTGGGACTGCAAACTTTTTAAAAAATGAGTATTTATAAATGTATTATAATAATTATTGAAATATAATGTAGAATTAACGATCATATCATATATATGCTATTCTTGATTGAATAATAGTGAAAAATATTTATATGTAAGTTTATATGCTATTTTTTATTGTTTGTAAAAAAAAAATATTTTAAAAATATTGCATTATATATCACTTTCAAAATTAAAAGCACCTATTTTATCAGTGATGTTCACTTTTGCATATTTTGCTACCTGAATTTCAGTTTGACAAAAAATTGCCACTGATATTTTAATATTAAATACATTTTACACTCTTATATGAGGTTATTTTTCATTGCAAGTCACTGCTTCTAGATCTCAAATTTGTCTCTTCCATTTTTCTTTCCCCAAAATTATATTTTTAGTGTTGTTCATGTGGGTCCAAATTTGCTTCTTTCATTGTTCTTCTTCCTTCATTTTTGTTCTACGAGGCAAATGTCAAAAGCATAATCATTTACATAACATACACTCTCAAAAAGAAGAGTTTAATGTTGTTTATGCTCTTATTTGATTTTGTATCGGTTGTGTTTGGATATCAAATTTCACATTCGATGTCAAAATAACAAAATATAATACAATTATAATCCTCAAGACACAATGCAGCAATATTCCAAAACCTTGGTAACATTAAATCCTTCTCCTTCACAAAATAGATGGTAATGCTTATGACATTTGGCTTGTAACAAAAGAATGAAGAATAAGAAATGGAACGAAGTATATTGGAACCCACATGAGCAACTGCAACCAAGAATGGTGGGGAAGAAGAAATGAAATGAAAGACCAATTTGAAATTATAGAAGTGGAAGCTCGGAATGAATAAAGGAGAAAAAGAAGAACGCATGAACTTTCAATACCATTATTAGTTGTCATTTAAATAAAAAATTTCCATGTTTTTATTTTTTTATTTTTAACATTTCAACTTAGACCACTTGTGCCATCATGATACTAACATTAGATAGATATTAAACGAACAGGTCAAGTGTACTTAATTTCAGAACATTAGTGGTAAAAATCATTAAATTGAAATTTAGTTAGTAAGATAGGTAAAACTGTGAAATCTTAACGGTAAAATGTGCAGTTTTTAAACCCAAATGAATTTTCAATTAAGAAAAATGAAAAGAGTATATTAAGAAAAAAAAAAAAAGGGTTTAGATCAACACAAATTTTCAATTAAGTCGAAACCAATCATACTAGATTCCCCATTTTTTCAATTCTAACTCAAAATTAATGCTAATGGTTGATAGAAAAGTTTTTCGATAAGTATATATGATTCGAAAAACATATAATTTAATCTATTTTCTCCGATGTTGTTGGAGATTTTGTTTAGGATTATCGGATTACTAGTCCTTTGTATAAAAAAAAAACTTATTTTATCATCAAACATTATACTACATGTAATTTTCGTTTAAAATATTTGTATTGATAATGTTTACATAAACAAAAGAAAGTAAGTGCTTCTAGTCATAAAAACTTAAAATATTAATTTTTAGATTTAGTGGACAAATAAGGATGATATGATTTATTTTTTGTCCACTTCGTCTATTTTTCTTCAGCATATTATTGGCCTACAGAAAATAAGATAAGACGGGTTGACTGCCATGATTTGACAAACTGAAAATTTTAGTTTATTTAACCAAATTTTTATAATTTTTATTTTATTTTATTTTATTATATTATATATATATATATATATATATATATATATATATATATATATTAAAAAACTTATGGAAATATTTCTTAAAATTTTTAGTTGGTGAATTATTATCTCTAGTTAGATAAATTTAAAGATTTATTATTTTTATATAATAAATTATTGTATTGTAATTAATAATTGAAACTTAAATAGTAAATATTAATGACTGAAGTAATAATAAAAATATATTAGTATTATTATTATTATTATTATGTATTTACGTGTTTAAATAATACAATCCATAAATATAAACATTTAAATTATTTTTTATTTTAATTTTTTTAATTTTGAAAAGGTGAATCACTGTCGCATTTTACCTTGTTGAGTTGACGATTAAACAAAATATCCACACTTATGGATGTTTTATTCTTTCTTTATTATTCATTATGAATGTAAAATGATAAAAAAAAAAACATCAAAATGTAAAGTTTGTGTTAAGTAGTCAAATCTAAATTTTGTGTTAACTACCTAAGTTTGAGTTCATAACGAGTAAAAATAAAAAAGTTGAGTTTTAAATTTCATAATAAGTAAAAATAAAAAAGTTGAGTAAATACCAGAAAAAAAAATTCATAGATTTATTGTAATAATGTTTTAGATTAAAGGTAGTGTAAATTTTCTGTGTAGGTTTGACTCATTGTTATGAAATCTATTATATATTTCTCCTATCAATTTTTTTAACAAGTGATATTAGAGCTAATAGTTTGTGAGGGTGACCAGGCTCATATGAGTATAATTTGATAGCTGTATATTTAAGGTATTTAAGTGTAAGTCTAAGTCTCACATTAAGTAGAGATGAGAAAGTTAAACAACATATAAAAAAAAAAACAAACTAATTTGTTTGAAAGTTTCAAGAAAATGGATTATTGTGGATGAAGCATATTTGGTTGCATTGATTTGAGAGGATTTGCAAGATGGGATCCTCCCTCATGTGATTTGAAGGGATGAAATGAGAAATTACGAAACAGCTCTTATAAGTGAGTTGAAAATTACGAAATACTCTTTTCCATAAAGGTCAATTAGTAATTTCACAAATATATCAATTAAAAAAATAAAAAAAATCTATAACATTTATCAAATGATTCTCAAACTTTCATATATATATTTTTTCAAATCCCTTCAAATCTTAGTATCTATCTATTAATTCAAACAATCTTATCATCCTTACACAATCCACTAAATATTGAAGAATTAGATGTTTGTAACTTGCAACAACCTTAATTTGTTTTCTTCTACCTTTTTCCTTCCTCTTTTGCTCTAACATCACCCTCTTCAACGTCTCAAGCATCACAAGACATCAAAAGATTCAAACTTTTGGGATTGAGATGTGGTGGCTTGCGGTTTTAGATGACGTGGTTGTTCATGTCACTAAGGTACATTAAAACCTAGGGGTTCAAGGCTGATGCCTAGATGCCTCATCAGGAAATTTGAACAACTTTACAAAAGTCTTCCCTGTTTAAGAATGGTCCCCTCTCATCTATTGTTCACATAAGGTAGTTACCACAAATGTATAAATAATTTGTTCAACCACGTAGAATTGGTGCATTCAGTAGTATCCTCTCTAAAGGCCTTCATATTTTTTTAGCAAGTTTCGGAACATGAGATGACTATTGTTGGCATAACGAATTTTCACATAAAATAAAAATCAAACACCAAATAAAGTTCACTTAGTTATATCTAAATGTATTATAATACTCTCAAATCTGAATGCTCAGTTTACTATTGTCTTTGTATTCTTTACTTACCCAAATCAAATACGGAATCCTCATATATCATCACCACTACAAGTATTATCTCAGTGTTCTTCACTTTTCCAAATCTTAGTAATTTAGCACAAAACATATTGTACTTCTATTACTACTTTTCACTATGACTTCGAGACTTGATAACTTACGCTTATTAAATTTATACTGTATATATAGATGGACCAACCCTTTAAATTTTGGGACAATCGAGGAAGAATTCTAGAAAAACCAAGGTGAAAGTGTCCTTGGTGTGTACCGCCATCAATAAACTATGGGCAATTTCGTTTAAAGTATCGAACTTTGTAGTGCTTAATTATAAACCCTAAGGCATGTATGTATATGTATTTGTAAACTTAGCTGATTTCTACAGTAATGGCTAAGAAGTTAAAAATATTAGTTCCACTAAAAATTAAATAATTAAATGGCACAGCCGTACTAACGTAACTCTAGCGTAATTTTTAATAAAAGGTATATAAGTAGTAGTAATTGCTTCACCATTTTCTCTAGGACAATGAGTAGAAAAGTGGTTTGAAAACTCACTAACACACAAAAATATGCTTTTAAACGCGCATGCAAGTTCAGATGAATTTTATACATATAAGCTCAATCCCCATCACGAAGGAGTTTATAATCTCTAAACACGTGAGAGGGGAAGAAACAGAGAAATAAAAAGTAAACAAGAAAGACAGAAAGACTACGTTGGGATTGGAGCCCTAAAACCAACATAATATAAGCATTAGCAGCATAAAGGCATGGGTTGAGTCCCAGCAATACTGACAAAACAGCTATATAAACAATATGGGAGGAATTAAGTAATGTGTGTGAATAAGCCAGAAAAACCCATGAAGAGGGTTTAAAATTGAAATGGGTGATCAATTTGAGGAGAATGAAATTTGATAGGTGGAGAAAGAGGGCATGCAATGAATGAGAGTGAGGATGGGGACAAGGTGCTTGAAGAAATGTTGAAGAGAGGATATGGGTAATGGAAAGGGGCGTGTAAAATAAAAATGAAATGTTTCCTATGCGTATAACATGTGTGTCGAGTAAGGTAGGGTGGATGAGGGCACAGGTGTTATAGGGCACTACCCACTAATGTTTTCTTATTCAATCATCAATGCACATTGCTCAACAGCACTAGAGCACCATCTTAAGTAGCTTCTGCTATTACCCATAACTTGTTCACCATAAACAAATTTTTTAAAATAAAAGAAATTGTCAGGGTTGCCCATTCACAGGGATTAATTAATTGCTCCATTCACAGGGATTCATGGTTTTTGGTTAAGTAAGTATATGCACAGTCTGGTTGGTTGGAAAGTAATAGATGAATGATTTGGTTAGTGACGCAGTCCCGTTGTAGATAGGAACCTTTTTATGTGATTTGTTCAACACTTTTGGGCAAAGAACCAATGGGAAAGAGATGAAGTGGGAGGGGTGAGAGGGGAACCAAAATGGCAGTGTTGCACTTGCGCACATAATTGGCACTATTATGGTTACTGAGTGGCTGTGATAACTTATTTTCTTGGATAAGCCCATTCTGTTCTTTCCCATTAATATCAACCTCACCGCCCCAATCATCAATCTTTTTTTTTTTCTTTTCTTTTCAGATGGTGGAATTATTGCTACAATTCCATTTTTCCCTTTCCTTTTCAAGGATTCATGTTTATGTAAAGGAATTATTTTCTGTCATACTTTGCATTTCAATAATATACATATTCTTTTCATACATATACAGTAACATATACATTTCTATAAATCAGAAACTAGAAAAATATGATATATGCTTTAGAGCTCATAATATGCAATACTTTATTTATAAGGTAAATGGCTGATTTATGTATCTCTTATATATTTAAATGAAGGGAAATTTAAAATTAGTATTAGAAATAGAAAAGTTGTTAATAGATTCATTTGTTGTGGCTATATTAATATCATTAACTCTAACATACTAGCATATACATAACACATTTCCAACTTACATTAATTTTTTGTTGTGCTATTCAAAAGAGATTATCACTTTTCGCAAAAATATCCTTGATAGGCACTACATCCATGCTTTTGGTGTCCTCACTTTGAAGAATATTAAGGTTTTGATAATCTCAATTAGTATAAAAATTTAGCTAGTTTTTAATCTTTTGTTGTTCTGGTGTACTCTGTTTTCTGTTCAAGTTTGTTATTTTTTTTCCATTTTGGTACTATTTTAGTTCCTTTTTTTGTTTATGAGTTTGAGTGCAAAAGAGTGTTGGTTTTAATATTGTTAATTTGTGAAGTATTATCTGTGTGAAAGTTTTATTGACCAAGGAGGGTAGGTTAATCAAGTTATAGTTAAAAAAGTCATTTCTGGCTACATAAATATAATTTTTTAATACAAGTATCTTTTATTAGAATTTAATACCTTAAAAACTTATTTGTAAGTTTTGTCCTATTATTGATATGGCTAGATACAATTTTTCTTAAAAAATCTTCTCTTTTCTTTTTTGTTTGCTTTGCTTAATTAATATTTTCTCCTCTTGTTACAAAATAATTTTTTTGGGTGTATTTCATTAAAATAATCATGCAAAATGCTGCCTAATAACATACCTTCCAAAAAATGTAACTGTTTTAAGTAACAATTATGCAAACTGGTGAATAACAAATTAATAGATGACTAAATTAGTCTTACAACCAAAGGCCACAAGCCAAATTAACACAGTACACATAAAAGACATAATATTTAAATTTCTTCCCAACTGAATCTGCAAAACATTTTAATGTTGTTATCATTTACTATATAAATTATTATAAATGACATAAAAACACTTTTTATAAATAGTAACAAAACAAAAATAAAATATATTTTCTCAACTACCTGAAGTTAGTTATTCGTTATAGGACAAAGGGTATGTACCATGGGAAATTTTATGGCACAATAGTACAATGCAAAGACGATTAGGTGAAGTTGGAATTTGGAGTATTCAAATTGAAAAAAGGAAGAAAGAAAACCAGATAGTGTGAATGGTAGATGATAAAAAGGAAATCAACATGGACATTGTCTTTCATAAAGGAAATGAAGAAGATTTAAGAATAGAAAATATTATTAAAAATAATATCAATAATATTATTAGTATTATTAGTATTATACTAACAATATTTTAGTCCTTAACAATGTTTTCTTCTTCGAGATTTTAGTCTTTAACAATAATTATTAAAAATAATGTCAAAAATATATGTAGAATTTGAATTCGAGATTTTTTTTTTGTTAAAACTAAAGCAATCTCCTACCAATTAATCCATATGTTAGTAGTTTTTATGCTTAATTTGAATCATAGTATACTTAAAAAAATAAAAAAATCATAGCATACACTAAAGAACTTAAATAATAAATAAATTGTAACAGTGACGGAACTCAAGATACATACACATAAAAAGGGCACATAAACCTCTCCTAAAGGTATCATTCTTTATCCAACATCCCTTGATTGCGAATTTCTATAATATAAAGTAAGCACAATTTTTTTTCAAATAAAAAAAAAAAAAAAAACTAGGTATGCGATGCAAAATGCATATGCAATAAAAAATTTAGAAAACCCTCAATTTGATCTTCTAAATTGCGATGAAGAGTTTAGACATGTGTATACAATTATTATTAATAGTATTGTTTAAGATAAGATGAGGAGTCCGAGGTGGTAATTAATTAAGGATGTTTGGAAGAGCAATTGAGGTGGTGGTGTGTTAGAAAAAAAAACGTGATGATTAGAGTACACGTAATGTTGTTTGTTATTGGAAGAATGTTTTGTGAGAATGTTGATTAGGCAGAAGAGAAGAGAAGAGAAGGAGGCGTAGGTTGGGACCGCACAACAACAGTAGTCCGCGCGTGCTACTTAGGCACTACTCACGTGCGACGATGCCCAATGGGGTGCTGCACTTCTCTATATATACAAACCCCATTCACAGAAGAGTGGTGGTGAAAGCAAAATAGCCACTGAGTGTAGTTGAGAGAATGTTGATCATGACACATGGATGCATCATTATGGGTGGATGATTAAGATTTCATCAACAAGGGAAGGTACCAAATACCAACCACCTAGCCCATTGCAGTACCTAAGCACTAAGAAGAGTGTGTGAATATATACACATACATACGCATAAACTAGGTTGAGTAGTACTATACTAACTTGTTACATCAAACCAATGGAGACACACGCTGAGATAAGGGTGTCAAAGTTCAAGAGGGTTTGTGTCTTCTGTGGGAGTAGCCCTGGCAAAAAGAGAAGCTATCAAGATGCTGCCATTGAGCTTGGCAATGAATTGGTATATATACAATTCCATTATGCTTTTATGCTTTTCTTTCCCATACCTTGCTCTTTTTTTTGGAGAGAAACAAAAGGGTAAGTGAGTAACCTTCTGTTTTATTGGGGTTTAATGAAAAGAATGTGTCATGTTTTTCAGTTCATTATAAGTGAGCTGAATTAATGGATTAGGTGAAAATGGTTAAACTTTGTCATATATGACGTCTTCAATGATCTAGTTCCATTGATGATTTCAGTTGGGTTAGTTCGTTGTGTTCATACCAGGTTTGCAAGATGCAACTTGTTTCTGCGAGTTGAAATTCACATAGATTTCATTTTTTTTTTTTTTTGTCTTGGTTGAGTTTGAGTTAGCTTCTGTTTAATGTTAGATTATGCAGCTGTTTTAAAAATTTTTACTTTTCCATCATTATTCACAAACCAAAGGGTCAGTGCCCAATTTTTTTTGCTCATGTGTTTGGATATCTATGGCTTCTTTCACCTTTCTGGGCATAAAAAGTATCCATTTTTTTTTTTGTTTTTTGAACTTTATTAAGCTCTTAGTAGCTCTGGACAGAACACTTGGCCCGGACTTTACTAGTGCTTGCTGCTGATTGAGCGTTGGAGAATAATTTTCAGTGGCCTTTTCCTTTTTCCAAACGAATCATCATTTTTGCTTTTGTGTTATTGACATCATATTATCACAGACCTTCTTATTTGCTTCTGTTACTCTATGTTGTTAATGGTCTCTGAAGGTCTCTAGGAACATTGATCTGGTCTACGGAGGAGGAAGCATTGGCTTAATGGGTTTGGTTTCCCAAGCTGTTCATGATGGTGGTCGGCATGTCATTGGGTATCACTCTCTCTCTTTTCCTTACACCTTTTTTATGGTAAAGTTTTCTCTTTCTCTATTTTCTCCCAAGGATTTTGGGTGGAAGGGGAAGATCAAGAAATCAGAGCCAATTGTGTTTATGTTGGTCTCTTTCTCCATTGACTCTATTTGTCATGTTATTGTCTCTTGCAGAGTTATTCCCAAGACACTCATGCCTCGAGAGGTATGTCTGTTTCAGCCAGCTAAAAATGCTTCTAGTTTTTTCTTCTCTATAATAAAATTTTCCAACTTGTTTCTTTTTGTTTTACTTGTTTCTCTTTATCGAACATCTTCCTCTTCGACACGTTTGGGTATAAATTAAGAGTGTTTTTGAGAGCTTTTATACTGAAAATATTGTACCTTTTTAGTTGAGAAATCTGTATAACCTTTCTAGATTTGTATCGAACAGGTTCTACTCTTTTCTTTTATTTCTCCACTTTCCTCATTGGTTCTATTATATTTTAGTTACGTATTCCCATTGTCCACAGTTTATACTTTCTTGTTCTGTAGTTTCTTTTGTTTTCAGTAAGGTCTTCATATATGTTTATTGCCAATTTCAAAGCCTGGTGTATCACAATTTTGTTCAAAGTTTCTTTTGGCCAAGGTTTAGGTAGTCTGGTCTGTGTTTTTCTTTTGCAAGTGAAATCTTTTTACGTTCAGCATCTTTTCTCTCTGCAGGTTTTCCTTCATTGGCTAGAAACTTTCTTCTGTTGGTTTGTTTTTGTTTTTTAGTTTCAATCCCTTGGATTATAAATTATTTATGTCTGTATAGCTAGGTAAAGCATGGAATAAACAACCCTTCAACTCTCAAATTGCTTAGCTGCTCCTTTTCTCTTTACTTTGTTGGTCTTATTATCTGCTCCATCCCCTGTGCAATGGTTCCTTTTGCAGCTAACTGGTGAAACAGTGGGAGAAGTAAAGGCTGTAGCTGATATGCATCAAAGGAAGGCAGAGATGGCTAAGCATTCAGATGCCTTTATTGCCTTACCAGGTTAGCATGAACTGATAATACTTGGTTGCATTAGAAAAAGTGGAAATATCAAGGTGCTTGAAGCTTTCTAGTTTTATCATGTACCATTGACCATATCTCAGTGTTTTATTCTTTTGAGAATAATACTTGAATAAAATACTCCCATTGATCTCCCTGTGCTATTTTCTTATTCAGCATTCAACAAATTGGTTTTTCACTTTGTTAAACTTTATTTTTTATCTAAACATTATTAAAAGCTTTACCACGCCTAATCATGAATGTTGTTGATGTTGACTAGGCATTAACTATTATGTACTTGTGTATGTATGGTTTTGAAGTCTTACGTAATATTGTGGACTAGTCATGTACTTTTAGTATGCGTAAATGGATGATGAATTTGTAATTTTAAGGAGTATTAAACTAGTGTGAGATTTTTAATCAATTAAATTTGGCACTGCTGCAAACCAGTTTATGACTTTTCTTTCATAATAATTCATACATCCCAATGCTACGATGTTTAGAGAGCGACCCTTCAGAAGTAGCTGATGCTGACTTTCCCTGAGCCCTGAACATATGTGGCTAAAATTTCAAAAGCTCTGCGGCTCTGAGCAACTGTGGTTCTGGTTGAGTACTATTTTTTCCGCTACTTTCCTTGGAACCATGACGTGTTTTGTACCAAACTTCCTGCATTTAATAGTGAAGAAAGCTAAAGTAGAACTAGCACAAGATAACGTTTCCAACTAGCACCTGTACCTGACATGGAATAGTGTCTTACCCTTTTCAAAGACTTTTAATTCTTAGTTGTTATAATTCTTAAAGTAATCGAGTGCTGAAAATTAGAGAAGATAGAGGAAGAACGCAAAGACAAAGCTGTCAATCACTCTCTATCTTGGGATCCCTCGTATGAAGGTGGATTCCCCAATTTCCAAGAGTAAATAAGCGGGAGAGTATGAAGACAAAACCTATAGATGTCCTTAACGACCTCTCACTTCATGCTATAACATTCATAATGGCATTTTTGACACAAACCAAAGGGTACATACAGAATAGTAGTAAACATTAGTTACATGCATCCAAATATGGAATAGTTAAATCCTAAACTTGTGGAGAGAGAGACAACCCGGTTGAAATGAAACCACAGTGAAAACTGGTTCTCATACTGTTAAAATAAATTCCAGTTTCTCTTTCTTCTGCTGGTGTATTAATTACCATCTCAATCATGGGTAGCTTATCTTACATTTTTGTATTAAATTATATACAAGCTTATGCAAGTTACATGCATGCAGGTGGTTATGGGACTCTAGAGGAGCTTCTTGAAGTCATAACTTGGGCTCAACTTGGGATCCATGACAAACCGGTAATTGACCTGTACCACTTTGTTGGAGACCTATATTAATAATTACTTTATTCTTTGCAGGTTGCCTGTTCTTTTAGCCTAACTAGATTTGACATTTCACAACTTGCAGGTGGGATTAGTAAATGTTGATGGATACTTCAATTCGTTGCTATCATTTATTGATAAAGCTGTGGAAGAGGGATTTATTAGTCCTAATGCCCGCCACATTATTGTGTCAGCACCAACATCAAAAGAGTTAGTAAAGAAATTGGAGGTAATTTTCATAGGATGACATCAACCAACAAACACTTTTTCTTCCACAGAATTAAGCAGAAAATGATATATTTTGTGTTAAATTCACAGGACTACGTTCCCTGTCACGAAAGTGTTGCTTCCAAGTTGAGCTGGCAGATGGAGCAACAACTCACTTATCCCGAAGAGTATGACATCTCAAGGTAGCTGAGTTTGCTTCATATGCACGGAAGATGACTCTAGATAGAATTTTGGAGGTGGAAGAAGCTAGTGTGGAATATCAGTATTCTGTTTTTTGTTCTTACTCTAAAAAGAAGAAATTTCTTTTGTAAAGTACCGGGATTGACCTGAATATGTGAAATTACTTTGTTCCCTTGTGAAACTGGTTTCCTTTTAAGTTGTAAGTATTAGTGGCTGCTCAACTTATTGCTCAACCTCAACTAATTTTACGTTTAAATGATCTTTTATGTGCTCTGACTTTATAAAAACATCTAGTATGTTATTTGGCAAACACAAAACCATTTAGATACATGAGTTGATGAGAAACAGAATCAACGGGCTATAGTTCAACTTGAATAAAGTGTTAATAATTAAGAAATCGACCAGTTATGTGACAGATATGTTTCTGAGAGCTGATTTTAGAGTTTATCAAGTTTTAGCGAGCTAAAGACAAAATGCACGAAATTGACCCGACAAACAGCCAATTCTTGAATGCCAGTGTGCAATAGCTGGTTGAGAGTGCATTTCCTAACATAGCTGAACATAGAGGCTGCAGTTTGTGAACTAGTCCCCAAAATTTAACGTCAAAGTATAAGAAATGCTGAGGTAGATTCAGTTTACCACATCATGCACATATGATATTTCAGCTTTTGGGCCCCTCAGTTGCCAAGCAAATGTGACATTGCCATGTGTTACAGAGGACTATGTGGGGTTCAAAGTTTCAAGCTATGCGAGGGGCCATTTGCATGTAGGCCTAAGTTAAGGGATCATGTGCCACATGCATGAAACTGCGGACAATATGATAGCCATGGTTGGTCCAAGTATCATCCATCAATTGCCAGTGGCTGAAAGAACTGCTTCGTACAGTTGGGTCTTTTGGTTTGGAGCTAATTCCAGAACCTTTGAGTGGTCGCATACTCATCATTTATGATGCATTGCATTGAAATATTTGCTGAAACATAGATGGCATGGCCAAGGGGGAACTAAAGGAAACACAGCATCCACCAAGGTAAGATTACAATAAGATTTTGACAATTCCTTTTTGAAATTTCTAGTGCTTAGATACAGCTATGTAGAGAAGATATTTTCATTGTGATCTATGAAAGTGAAAAGAGAGGCATTGACAAAATTATGCACACAAAGTTCCATGCAGTACTTCTCTTTGCCCCTCTTTTTTCCTTTTAAACATTTCACTTGTTGAATTAAGAAGAAAGTGATCTAATGCTAAACGTGCTGAGTATATAGCTACCTATTCATCTAAGAGCAAAAAGTGAAAACAGAAAAAAGAGGGGGTGAGAGGGAAGTTGCTTTGGCCATATGAGTCAACTTATCTTGTAATTTAGAAATGAATTAATGGCTAATAACTAAAAAATAAAAGGTTTTACTGTTTGTTATGCAGTGCTGGTTTTGGCAAACATCCACATCTTTGGACCACTAACCTGTGGAGCAGCTTTCAAGTACTATTTTCATGTTAGGTAACATGGTTTGTATATTATGGCTCCTATGCATTTTCTCAAGCTAAAAGGACTGGTGGCTGTAGCATAATATTGTCAACCTTTCATCCTACATAGGATAGTTCTTGATCATTGTTACTGTGTGATGGATAAGGAAGTTATCAACATCAAAGGTCTATCTTATCTACATGCTTCACCATTTGCAGAAACTAACAAGCTTTTTCAACCTGCAAATGCAATTTTCTAATTATGTCGGATTATTCCTTCTTTTCGTCTGTCATTTATCTCTTTTTGCTAACAGAACCATTGCCTTTACTTTCCTGAAAAAAAGCCACGTGTTGATTTGTGGTGAACTTCTTATTTATAATCACTGTAAGTTTAAGTGTTATATTTCTCAATTTGTTATCATTGCTCCCAAACAAACGAAAAAGAATTTAACTAGAATATATCAGTTAAGGATTTTTATACTATTATTTTATATATATAATATCACTATTTTTTTTTTTTTTTGCAAAATTACACTTAAAATAGTTTTTGATTCAGTAATACTGTAAAATTCTTTATTTTGAGAATATATGCAAATTAATCACAAAGAAAAATCATGCAGATACCTAATTTTAATGTATTTCAAATTAGATTGCATAGAATATTACATGTTGGAAGAAGTTAGCATTTTAAATTAAAACATCTAACCTATTATTTATGATGTGTTAATCTAGAAGAAAATGTCCATAGAGTGAAAAGAAAAGAACCAATTACATCAAATATGGTATTAAAATGGTTCATAAATAAAATTGTTGTTGCTTTGTATTGTTTTATGCACATCTAGTGTTATTTTAAGTAATTTAATATTCAATGCACTCTCTTCTTTGAATTTAGACTTGATTTTAAACACTTAAAATTATTAATTATACTTGAATTGATGATTTATTTAATGGTTTATGTATCTACTTGTGTAGCAACTGAGTTTTACAGTGCATGTTTCATATGCTAAAAATGAAATCCATTTAAGATTTTAACTAAACCAGTAAATCAATTTACAAGCCTCTGCTGAAGGACAAAAAATGAATGTCTTGGGAACCGAACACGACAGGTGAATTCATCAAATCATATAAGTTAAAGTTGAAATTGTATGCAAAGGTGTTTGTGGCATTAACCCACCGACCAAGAAACCACAGTGGGACATGTGTTATGAGAATGATGATGATACATAAAACTCTAAAAATGTCATGTCTACCTTTCAAAGAAAAAAGTTATATTAAATAATTGCAGGAATTATACTTGGAGTTATAAGTGTAACACTTATTTCTCATAAGAAATTTTGATTCAAATGTGTTGAAATAAAATTTTAGATCATAAATAATTCTAAATCATGAAAATAAAATAATTATTCTTTCTTGAAAATATTAATTACTAAATAAATTTTTAATTTAAGTGTAAGTATTTTAAAAAAAATCATAAAAGATTTTAAAAAGTAATGTGACTTAATAAAAGTGAAATTAAGAAAAAAGTGAATGATTTGAAAATTTAACCTTTTGAAACCTACTGAAACCAAACTTCAGAGAATTTTTGCCCAAGTTTTGATTTGGTCGAATTGGTCAAGTAAACCAATACTTCACACTGTATTCTGCCTATAAAAAGAATGGCAACCAATTAATTTATTTTCTTAAAGAAAATTATAACAGATTTTATAAATATAACATAATAATTAATAATTATGATCCAAAGTGACGTAGAAGTAATTGCATGGAGTTCAAAACATGTTTATATAACAAGGAGCCTGAATTTGATTCAAAATTACAAGTTGGGAAATGAAGAATAATTCATCTCCACGGATGATGTCATTTTCAACGGAAAACTCTCTTATCTTTCATGTAGATAATACTAAATAATGTTTATGATTAGTTTAGTTTCTAAATAAATGTTTATATATATATATATATAAGATAAAGATGACACTATCTTCAAATTTTACATAATCATTCACTTATGTAATAAATAATAGTTAAATCTCTCATATTTTTAATATATTAACGACTATGTCTTTTATTATTTAAAAATATATTAAATAAAAATTATAAAAAATTCAAATTCAAAATATGAAGATTTAATATATTTATAAATAAATAAATTATTCAATGATTATACAATAAAATATAAAAAATTATACCATCATTCAATTATAAATTATCTTATAAAAATATAATAATATATTTGGGAAAATATTATTTTAATATAAAAATGATTAAATAAGTAACATATACCTAGATTTATTATCTTGTTATTATATCTACATATATGATTTTATGATAAACAGAAATAAAAAAAATATGATTGTTACTTCTTAATAATATAAGAATGCCAATGATTATTTAAGTCATTTAAGAAGACTTTAGAAGAGATTAGTGTAATTTTTATAATTAAATTATTCAATTATTTTTTATAAAAAAATAATTTTATCTTTTGAAAATTAATTTTAATTTTTTATAACTTTTATTAAATTTAGATAATATGACATATTTCAATAAAACAAGGAAGATGTGTGTAATTTTATTAAAAAAAATACAAGAGATATATCTGTCATTTGGTAAAATATACAGAATGGACGATTATTTTAAAGTTAAAGAAGTGTGATTTTATTTTATTAAAATCACAAAGAAAAATGGGTGTTTATTTTAAGTTTAAGCACAATTCTTTAACAGAATTTATGCCTGAAATAAACGACTTGACATTACTTATATAATAGAATTTATATATATATATATATATATATATATATATATATATATATATATATATATATATATATATTTTAATAAGTAAGTTATTTTAATATTTTACACATATAATAGAAGTTTTTCTCTCCTTAGACGTTTAATCTAGCTCGTGAACTAATAATGGATTGACAAGCTAAAAATAACAAATGGTACACTAACACGAGTGGCCTATCATACCTTTTGCCACCATTAATAAGTTAATCTTAATTTTTCGTTTATAAAATTATGAGTGAACTTATCAATCACAAAATAGGTTTAAGTCAAATGTTTATGATAAAAAATTTCTTAAAAATTTAAGGCATATGATCCTATCTTAGACGTTAGACTTTATCATATTTTAATAATTATACATTCTAATGTAATATTTTTTAAGAATCCACATGTTATAACTTTCTCTATAAGATTGAATAAATGTAAGAATAATAGTATTCCTAAAGTCATTAGTTCAATGTTGTTTAATATTTTTTTCTTTCAATTTTGTTTTCAAAAACACAACCTATAATTACATAGTTGTAGAGGCCATTTTTAAAGAACACATCCTAAACCATTCAACATAACAGAGAAAAACATAAAAACCGAATAGAAAAGAAGATGGGACAATACATATTTATTTATATTTCTTTATTATTAAGCAAATAACCTTAACGAAAAATATGTTTTTGAATAAGTAATTTATTATATTAGATCTAATAATTATATATAATATAAAATACATGTATTACATACTGATATAATAAATTTTGTAATTATCAATGGGTCTATAGCCCATAAGATAACTATTCGTCTAGTATTTTAAAGACTTAAATTTAAATTAGACTTAAGTGGGTTCATAGGCCTATAACAAACTCCAACTTTACTGTTTAATCAAGTTCGTACAGTCAAACTTGTTAAAGAAACTTTTACATTTATTCTCTAATTTTATTTTTTCTTGTCTTTCATTTCTCAACAGTTAATAGTGAATGTGAGATCTCCTATAATTAACTATAAAATTTTATTTATCAAATTATTAGGTCATGATATTTTTTTTGGTATTAGTCAAGACACTGATGTACAAATACCATGAAATAATTATCACTTTTTTTTTTAGTAATTTCTGATTTCTAAATTTGATTGTCAACTCAAAATTCACAAGAAAAATGAAGTTCATTTCCACACCTAAACTATGCTTTTTAGTGAACCTTAACAATTTTAGTGAATTGGTAGTATGATGGTGCATTGATATTGCAACCACTGATTCTATTAGATTAATGAAACACTAAGAACTTTTTCTACGGAATATTTTAGGGAAAATACTCCAACTTCTTTTTGTCTTAGCCAACTTTTGAAGCTCACTCTTGATGCATGAACATTCCTTTTCTAGCTCTGAGACAAGGTCTTTCAAGTTTTCAGCACCATGTGCTGGGTCTAGTTGGTCACTATCATTATTCCTTGGGAGACCAGGATTTCCACTGAACTTTTGTGAGCTCTCAAGATTCTCTGAAACATACAACCAGCTAGAAATCGATGTTCGAAGTCGAAGCTGTTCAAAAAAGAGGACTTGCACAATCACTCGAAGTGGTAATCTTTCATTTTTTGCTATGTGTGTGCTTGCTTCCAATGAGAGTTTTTGGCAGTTCATGAGTCTACAAAATTGCTCCCTCTCAACATCTACCAGCCAAGGATGCGTCTGTATTTGTCATAACGTTTTACATTAGACTTATCAAATTGACACAAAATAATAATAACATAAAATGTTATATATACTCACAACATTTGGTTAACTTGATACATTACACAACAGTGAAGAGAAGAAAAGACAACATTTGTGATAGTTTGGCTTCCAACATGGTCTTACCTTAAGGTACACATCTATTGCATGATATAAACCATCATCCAGTGGCCTAGCATAATCTGGAATTGCAGAAGCAAGGGCCTGAAACTTAGGCAACTTCAAATTAACATCTTGAGCCACTTCAGCAAGATATGCATCCATTAAATTTGCCACTATTGTCATAGGTGCAAGTGCATCAGTTCCAGCTACCAATGGCCCTTCTTCAATTTTGCATGGAGAAGTTGAGGCAGTTGTAGCCTGGTATATAGACATAAAGTGGTCAATAATCCTAAGAATGCAGTCTATATCATAAAGGGTCTCAACCGAGTGTCCCATATTTGGAATGAGAAGATCCACAAGCTCAGCTTGGTCAAGTTGTGATCCAATTCTTTTCTCCAAGTTTTCTATGCATGATGGACTTGCATGCAATATCATGGCTGTGCTGAGCAACCTAAGTAGATACTTTGAGGGTGTGACCCCTTTCTTATTAGGAAGCAAAACCAAAATTTCTACAAGCAATGATCGTTGATCTGCCTCAGAAATTGTACTAGTAGTGGTTGTCCCATGGTTATCATTGGAACTTGCTTGTTGCCTATTCATCAAAGGGACAAACCTCTTAATATAATATATGAGGGCTCTAGCAACTTTCTCTGGCTTCATACCTTTTCCTTCAATGGCCAAAATAAGTCTCTTGAATAAGGGCAAGCTTAACAAAGACAAATCCTCATACCACCAATCATCACTTGGAGATAGTGATTTAGTCTCAGAAGAAACTACATTCAATAAGGTGGGATCTTGAGTTGAGTTCTTTGAGCAATCATGTCCTTCCACTTGCCTATTGAACATGTTTGGGTCAGAACATGCCTTCATTGCTAATGAATCAATGCATCTTGACACAATGTGTAGCTCTTCTGCACAAGTTTTAACTTCCTCACATGATTGAAGAGCTTTTATAGAGTCTGACCAATTACTAAAGACTTCATTAAGAAATTCCTCAGTCTTTGCAATTAGATTCCCTTCACCATAATTTTCATTCATCTGTAGGTGCTCTGCTGCACATCTCAGACTAACCACATTTGAGGCTGTGACATCTATTTTTACATTGTAGCAAAACTTGGTTACAAGTGCAAATGTTTTGTCTCCACCAGGAACATCATCAAGTTGTAAAACACAATTTGATCCATCCTCATTTGTGAAATCAGTAATGAGTTTCTTAAGCAATCCACTTCTAGAAAGTAATGGGAACTACAACACCAAAACCATAAATGAAAAAATGAAGTCAAGATCCAACATCAACAAAAAGAATGCATAGTTAACGTAGGTGGAAAAGAGAGAAAGGTAATAAAAACAACTACTGTAATAAAAGTCATAAACAAACAAAAGTTCAATGGAAAATGCACCACCTTGTGAAGAAAAAATGTTGTTTCGCCTACTTTAACAGTAACATCACTTGGAAGTCCGGTGTTGCAATTCCTGGACATAGAGAATAATTCAATTTAAAATCAAGTGCAACATTCATACTACAAATTCTATAAAGCAAAGGGTTTTGCTTGTTCTTTATTTTTGAAATTATGTTTTACATAGTAAAATCAGTTACAAAATAATTGAACAACATGGTAGAGAATGTTGAGCATTATATATATCAGTCACTGATTATAATGCAATATCATGAAAATTGAATCCTTAGGAAATATTACACCTTCAACCCTCAACAAACTTAGCTGTTAATTTCCTGTTGTCTCATGTTTTTAATGGGCATTTGCACCTCTATGCCTCCATAGATCAACCAGAATTGACATTTTCCTAACTTCATCTAAAATTTGGCATGACCCAATTTTTCGTTTTCTTTTTATCCAAGTAAACAGGGTAGTGATAATCTTTTAACATAAGTCATATGACATCCACTTTAATTTACTATTTGTACCACACATGATCTTGTGATTTGACTTGAATCTAGAGAATCTGTGATCTGTGAGATGACAATGTTGATTCCAAAGTCACTCAAGATTAATAAATTATGATCATTGGAAATTGCATATGAAACTGAAAAATCCTTTAATCCAAAGAATTAAAAAAAATGTTTGGCCCATCGGAGTAATACACACATATATGTATGAAATATTAGTTTGAGTTGATAAAATTTCTAACCATGTTTGGCCCTCACGATGAAATGCATCTGATTTTGATCCAAGCCTCATGAAAGCCATTTATGAAGAGAAGAAATGTTTATTGAAGAGCATGAGAGAAAGTATGGAGAAGATGGGAGTGAGATATGAGAGCAAAGTGCAGTTTTTGCATTGTGCTTGTGATTATGGTCCAAAACACAAACAAGTAGCGAGTCTAATGCTCAAGATAACTGAAATAACCGAAAGACATGGTTGTGCAATCATATACACATATCACATCTCTCTCCTCTTTCTCATTAGTGTAGAAACTTTTTGACATGCATGTAAGTTTCATTTTCAACTATATATAAAAAAATCACATTATTATATCTTTTCGCATTCAGACTTATTTTAAACGAAGATGATTTATTACCATATATTTTAAATAATCATAAAAATAAAATTTAAACATAAATAAATGCATGAAACTAAATTGATAATATTGAAAGATGATTAGAAAAAAACATAAATAAATTTATTACTTTTCAAAATTGTAAATTTTATGAAAAACAAAAAAAAAAAGAAAGAAACTACTTAATTTGCAAACGTAAGCAAAATAAATATGGATAAAAATTTTCCAAAGAAATTATAAATAACTTAAAAACATTTAACAAAAAAAGTGGTGAATAAGGATAATAGTATACTCTTTTCATTAGTCATTGTCATATTTGATTTATAAAAAAATTAGTATAATATATTTTGTCACCCTGAAAAATTACATAAAGTTCCGATTTATATATCATTTTTGACATTTATTTTCCTATGTGACATCTAGACTATGCTTGTAGAAAGTCCACCTGACAAATCTTATATTGATACTACTCTTAAAAAATTGAACTTCCTTTTATCTCCTTAATTTTTATTCACCATTAACAACATATATCCTTGAGAAAATATTATTTTGAATACTTCAAAGAAAAAGTAACATTTTCATACAAGACCTTTAGTTTTAATTAGTTTTTTCTTTTTTACCCTCTATTAATGACCTCTTTAATCCCTCAAAATCTTACAAGAGATTTTCATGAAAAATCTCACATTAAATATTAACAACTCTTTTTGGAATTTTATAACAAATTAAACTAAATTAATTAATAGTCAATATGTCAATTATTTCATTCATGAGTTTAGCCACATAATAATAATCTCTTTCTCTCATTCTATTATAAAAATCACTTTTGACTTTTTTTTTTTTTTTTTTTTTTT
>Ga0209489_105759_pt1 | contig 20975 bp, 16 predicted proteins | sample SiratrowhiteBW_FD_187527 | JGI IMG/M metagenome (GOLD analysis project Ga0209489, IMG submission 187527) | Root nodule microbial communities of legume samples collected from California, USA - Siratro white BW (SPAdes) (version 2) | ecosystem: Host-associated > Plants > Roots > Nodule | place...
TAAAATAAAAAAAAAAAAAGAAATCCACTTATGATTACTTATAATTTATTTATATGTAACTTTAAATGATCTATTGATAATTGATAATTATATATGTGGATAACATAACAAGTCTGGTAGAGAACATTATTATTAATTGATATTTTTTAAATTTTTTATAAGTATAAAATTATAGAAAAATATCTTAATATTCTTTCTTCTTGATATTATAACTTTTTCTTCTTACTTCTATTTTTACCATATTGTTATATATATATATATATATATATATATATATATATATATATTTTTTTTTTTTTTTCCTCCTCTAACAATCTCTTTCACTTCTTTTTTCTTTCTTTGTATAATTTTCTTGACCCTTTTATTTTATTATATTAGTTTTAACAAGTTCATTCATTTTTTTCTTATATCTTTAAAACAATCTCTGATCACTTTTTTCTCATTTGTGACTACCTCTTTTTTTTTTATCACTTTTTAATCTTCACATTCTTATGAGATGAATTCTTTATAAGAGATCAAATAAAATATCAAGTTATACTTTTTAAAAACATCGTATAAAAGCTATTAAAGAAGAAAATTCCTTTAACATAGATAAAGATGACAAGACACTTGACTTGACGAGGGATCAATCTGAAATTTTTAATCGAATAATACAATTTTACAAAATAAAAAATCATTGAAGTAGACAAATTTTAAAATCTATATGAGTAAATCTTGTCATGCTAGTAGGACTTCATTGTGAAGAAGTCGTGCATGCATGACACAAGTTTGTATATGTGAAAGACACATTTCAATGTGAGAGAAGAAGTTGTGTTTAACTTCACATGACTTTCATTTATATTAATCAAGTTTTTTTTTTTTAATTAAAGTTAACTTCATTTAAAATAAAAAATTATTAGCATTAATCACTGTTGTGTGGGTCACACATGACTTATCCTCTTATACTAAAATTGTATTAAGTTAGACAAGACTTATCTATATGGATAAATTTTTTAAAATCTATCAATTTTAATAATTCTTTTTGTAAAATTATACCAATTTGATTAAAAAACCCATCAATTTATTATAAAGGCCACTAAACTTTTAAGACAACATAGAGATAACATCTACAATACAAAACATGTGATTCTTTTAGGTGAGGTATTTAATATAGATTCCTAAAAAAGGTTGCAAATGTTAGGATAGATGTTCTTTATAAGAATTTAGAAGTAGTGGAAGATGAAACTCTTTTAATTATACTTTTACTAGGTGATTATTACGAAATAAAAACATTTTTTAATTGGTTTATCTATCACTTTGTGACTTTCTAATTTATAAATATATTTTTTTATCCAAAATTTTATGATACTTGAATTTTTATAAAAAAATAAAATAAAAATAAAAATAATAATAATAATAATAATAATATTGTTTCTATTTTATAGGATAAAATATTATGATTGTTTAAATAAGGTGAAGCAGAAATCCATACAGGAAGATATAAATCTCTCTCCTTTTGTACCTAGTAGTAATAATGAAGTGTATTTGCATATGGTTAGAAGGGATGCCAAAGGAAACTTACCTGAGGTTGTTGGATTGAATGTTAACTTGATTTCCTAAATACACAAAATATATTATGTTAAAGACATCATTATATACTAAGTGTAAAAATATAACAATTAAATTAAATGTTGACTTTGCTGCAAAGGAATCTAAGAAAAAAAAAAAACTATTCAAGAGATATATGTAATAACATGATCAATAAATGCAATATATATTACAATACAATACCTCCAAATTAAACATTTAACATCAATCCCCTTTTCACCAAGTACTACGGTACATGATACAAGCCAAGATGTTGATAAAGACCCTCCATAACATGAATGCTGTCACTTTTAATTTCTATAAACTTTTATTTTATTTCCGAGTTTTAATATTTATTTAGTTTGTCTAATTTCAACTTTAAGTTAGTTTATCTGTGAATTTGTGTGAGATTATATTATATTGATTATATTTGTTAACAGTTTTATTTAGTTTTTTTTTTATCGTGTATATGGATGGATGTCATCAATGATTGAAAATCCTTTTTCCATCAAGATAATATATGTATCATGTTAATGTTAATTTTGCAATTATTAACAGGTATACAATTTCATTTTATAAAAAAATAATTATTTATAACAGTGGACAGAATTTTAGTCAAATTTATCTGTTTTTTATAAATAGTTTGCGACTGGATTGACGATTGAGACTTATAAATTTTTAAATGTTGCAACAGAATTTACAATTGATTTTTAAATGTATCCGTTTTAGAAAATATGATGGGAACAATATTTTTTAGTCAAGTCACACTCCTTTTTTCGTTGGTGCATTGGTCACATTTAATCTACAATTATATTCTAGTTATAATAATTTTAAAGGTAAATCGATGAAAAATATAACAGTTAAATAGATAACTTTCAAATTCATTATTAATTAAGTCAGTGATCATACTTTTAACGACAAATTTTATTTCATTTTTGATTCGTCACTAGTTTAAATAGTAAACAAAAAATATAAATAGGGATTAATTTTAATGTTTGTCAAATCTCTTTTCTTTTTATAGTGACAGAAACATTTAAAATTTAGTCCAAATACAAAAATGTTTATTAGAATGGAAAGGATTTCTCCTCTTCTCCTACTAATTTTGGACAATTGTTAGAAATGGTTTTAAATTATAATGGATGTTAAATTATCATGACCATACTTATATTATACATACGATAGAAATATATTTTAAACGTTTTCTTATTTTTGAGATTAACAGAGTCATAATATTCTTAAATTTAATATGTTAACATTCTTATCGAAAAATGAAGAATATTACACAACACACATCGAATTATGTCGTACAAAGACAACTTTGTCCTATTTAAAAAGTTGTACTTAAAGTGAATTTGGGATTTCTGTGTATACTAAATGCATAAACCCTAGCTAGTACACAAATTATTGATTTGTACAATACTTGTCTCATTATTTTTTTTTTGCAAAATTTTAGATTCAAATTTTATAGAGGAAAGTTGATATAAAAATAAATAAGACTCTAATTATCAACCAATTAACAGGCTTGTTGGAATATATTTTTTTACCTAACCTTATTATTGCATTGTATATGTTTGGAAGTGTATATGTTCCCAAATTTAATGTATCTTTGTTTCAGTCTCTAATGGAGTAAGCCTTAACGATGGAATATCTACTGCAGTACTTTTGTAGTTGGAGACCTATTAATGTAACATTATATTTTTTTCTAACATATTTTTTTAATTTATATTTTATTATTATTTCAGTTTCATTAAAATTATGAGTGAGGTTTCTTAAATAAGTGGGTTTTACAAGTTTACTTTTAAGTAAAATTCAATCAATAATTGAGTCACTGTTTAAAAAAACTTTTCTTATAGTATTATTAGCATTTTCTAATTGAAGCATTTCAATTTGAGTGATTAATTACATTATATTTAGATAAATTTCTTAATACGTAAGTATTTTTTGTAAAATTATGCAAAACGAATTATAGAATTTCTTTATATTAAATTATTTAATAGTTTTTTAAGTTTATCAAGCAATTTATTTCCTTTATCCGTATATATATTTTTTTAAATTTACCTAAATTATAAATTTAACATATTCGGAATAACGGTCTGTTGTTATCTTTTTTTAAAAATTTCTAATATCTCACTTCGATTATAACATGTTGGGGTTGTTAGCAATATATTAATGTGGAGATAGATATTATTGCTGAAATCATCTGTGTTATTTTAAAATTTGAAGAGTAAATATCTCTCAATAAATGAACAATTGATTAAAACCCATGGAATCGGATAGGGTATTAATTTCTTCGAATATAATTATTGGTTAATAGTATGTATCATCTAAATTCGACTGGTCCACTTTTTAATTATCCTGAGAATATAATATATATTAAGTCTTCTATTATTTGTTATCTGCCTCTTTATGATATTTTATATAAAATATAATAAATATAATAATTATGATTTTTCAACTTTTACATCAGACTAAACAAATTTAATAAATACTAGACGAATATTTCTTTAACAATTTCGATAGCTAAAAAGAACGAAAAAAGGCACAAAATAAAAACTTTTAAGTTAGATAGAGTTTCTGATAAAAAAAATAAAGTTTCTTTTATAATTATTCACACAATAAATTGAAAGGTTCAAAAGGTTGAAAATTGTATTTGATTATAACAAAGTGATTTTTGTGAAGAGAATTGAGACCACTAAATCTATTAGATTAAATAAGTTAAGTCATATATGTCTTCTTTAAGAGTTATTTGATAATTTGTTAATTGATTTTTTTTGAGTTCTATTATGTTATATTATTTTAAAATATGTTTACAATTTTTACGTTAAAGCAAATATCTCATTAAAATCAATCATGTTTTCATCAATATTTTTTTTTTAATTTTGAGATAAGTATTATTAATAAATATTAATAAATAATTATTATGTAAAAATTATTAGAAATTAAATAAATAATAAATAATTATTATGTGAGGATTATTAAAATATTTAAAATCTTATGTTAACTAGAAATTAGACCTTTTAATAGTTTGTAAGATTGAATTAAACTTAAAATCTATTTCTTGATAAATATATACTTCTAAAATATAAAATATATATTTTTTACAATCTCAAAATCTTATTTAAGACTACATGATTTATTTTTTATTTCATATCACCATATTTTAATATGGAGGTCTCACACTATTATAGTTTAATTATATGACTTAATATATAAGTCGTGTAAATAATTGAAATACTGTTTGTATTTTCTCTTATAAGTAAATTTGAACGCAAGTTTCCTTGTGGTGAAATTTTGAATCAAGGTCTTGATAAAATTACAAAATTAAAATTTATTTTAAAATATTTAATATAATATGAAGGAAATGGTATAATTAACTTGAATGAAGTTTAAAAGATATACTAACAATATATATTAAATATTTTAAATTGTAAGAAAATACACTCTTCATCAAACAGAAATCGAAGTTAAGATATAAAAGAAAAAGGATTAAGAAAAACAATTGAGAGCAAACAAGAAGATTAAGGAAGTGTACTCTAATTTAGATATATACTCACGTTATATGATGTTTATAGTTTTTACATATGTATTAAGAAATATAACTATTTGTTTTTAAATATAAAAATAATATATACTTTGAATGCATTTTTATTTTTAAGTAATTACTTATTACTCTTATTAATTGTCTAATAAATAATATTTTTAATATATTATTGATTTTAAAAAATAACGACTTACTATTTATATTTTTTTCCTTTATAAAAAACTGTATAAAGTATCATAAATAAAGTAAGTCATAGATCTCACAACGAGTCGGTCAGAAAACCTGCAAAAACAGGTCAAGCTATATTAAAAAAAATTGCACTTTACTGTATAATCTAAATGAACTTATGTAAAATTATGAAGCAACCCATTTTATAAAATAGTAATTATATCTAATAAAAATGTTATTTAAAAAACAACACATGTACTATATTTAATATTTATTTATATATCAAGACATTTCATTTAAAATTAAAATTAATTTCATTAATACGATTTAAATTTTAAAAATATTTTTATTTAATTTTTATAACGAGGGAAAATTACCCGTTAACCTATTAACCCAAGATAAAAGGACCAGTTGTTTGACATCTCTAAATATAACTAACATAAACAAAATCTTATTAAAAATCATGTGATATTTTTTCCAAACACATAAATAAGAAACATACAATTATGTAGAAGTGAAAATTATCCGAGTAACTTACTTTCAAGAATAAATAGGGTTTTCAAAAGAAAAACTAGGAGTACTAATTATGTGTTTAAAAGCTTTCATTACGAAAGTTAGAGGAAAATAAAAATAACATAAGATAAGAAAATGAATGTATAAAAGAAACAAAGCTTTAAATCATCATATGGAGTTGAGCATTAACATGATTAGTACATGCATCGTTTTTTTTTTTTTTTTAAATCATGTTTGAAGACAAAAGTATTGATCAAGAAGAAGATGAAAGAGGAAGTGAAACACAAAGAAATAAAGGAAAGAACATATATCCTCCACCTATGGTTTCTAGCTTGAAGCATGGATTGTGAAGATGATTAGTGGTTTGAAATTGAGAATGGTAGAAAGAGATAGGTAATGTACTAAGAAGGACCCAAACAATTTAATCTCATAAATGAGTGGAGCCATTGGGTTATTGGCTTTCCTTTTCCTCATAATTTGTTTTGGATAGATGCCATTGCCAATCACATGCAACTCCACCAGTGCCACTATCCACAGGGCCTCCTCTTAGTACAACCAGATGCTACTAATAGTCATGCCATTTCTTCCAAGATGTTGTTCCAACTTTTACCCAAAAGGAAACTTTCTTCACTCAAATTAATGGTCTCTTTATTTAGGGTTCTTTTATTAAAGACTCAGTTCTTAAAATATTAAAACAATGTCAATGATCCTCTTAGCTTTGTGTGTGTTTGTTGCACCTTTTCAAAATGCTAACCACAACTTGAAAAGAATACAATGTTTCTGGATGGAGAAAGGAGTATTTGATAATGTGAGAAAAACATGTTTACTTCTAAATCATTAAATGTTTGGAGTAATTACTTTTGAGTTAAAAGGTCATGAAGTTATGAGAGAGGTTATATGTTACTTTTTGATTAGAAGTTTATATTTTTATCATATGATAAAATTATTTTTACTTGATAAATAATAAAGTATTTTCATCAGAATGATACAAAATAGTTATAAAAAGTATTTCTCATATAGTGGTATAGATAAATTGTTTATCAAATTTATTAATGAATAATTTATGTGAAAAAGTTGTCTAATTATTTTCAATAATTTTTTAAATATTTTATATAGATAAGTTATTGTATATACCCAATGTTAAACGGTTTTAGACAAAAAAAATTGATGCAGTGAAAAAATACATAGAAAACAAAAAGAAGAGAAAAAAAAGAAAAAGTTATTTAATTGAAAAAAATGAATAAAAGTAAAGATAAGACATAGTCAATTATAATAACATATGAACACAAAAATAAAATAGAAATATATTCCATAATCAATTATAATAAGACATAATGAGGAACTTTAAAAAAGTATTTAATTTTTCCTCATTTGGACGTATTTTTTTCACAGTCATTCAATTGTCATCTGTTTTCCATCTATTTACACATTCATCATTTTTCTCTTTTCATTCTCTGAAGAAAACGACGAGTATGTTTTTTTTTTATGAAGCTCTTAAACCAAATTCTGAACTTCAATAATTGCGTACATATGAATTGGTGAATCGAATTGAATATTGTACATGTATAAATGTTAATGTATCTGTTCCCTTTTTTGCATTAAATACGCATAGTTCATTCTCCTTCAACTCCTCAAAAATTTATGCTTTCTTTGGTGGGTTGAAAGGGAAATATTACATGAATAAAGAGACTTTAGTTTTTCACTTATTTTTATTCTATTAAATAATTAAATAATTATTTTATTCCTATCAATTTCTCTTTTTTTACTTATTTGTTCTCTTGTCTATTGTTGTGTAATTTTGCTTATGATGAGTGTATTCTAGAACTTAACGTTATTCTTCTTGAAGCTATGTGTTTGCATGCATGTATGAAAGTGCTTAGACGTTCTTTGATTTAAAACATTATCAACTAAATAATTATCATTTAACACAAACTTATAAATAAAAATCAATGGTATAACCTTGTGTTAGGGAATAAAAAATGTTTTAAATTGTTGCTAGAACAAATATTAAATAAACGTTGGTGAACAAACTTTATTGGTGCACTTAGATAATAGAATTGTTTTGACTATTTATACGTTGATGTTTAGTTGGTGATAAATGGACAAAGGCACAGAAGAAATAATAGAAGAAGGACCAGAAAGAGGAAGGAAGAAAAAGAAAGCAATAAATTGTTATTTTTTTTTATTGACAAGCAATAAATTGGTTGTCATTAGAAAGAAAGGGAAGGTGGAAAAGAAGATGATGTTTGAAAATACAATGAAAAAATTAATTGTATTTTTAAACTTTTTTTTTCATATTAATGTGGCTCAAATATTTTCATAAGTTTGATATATATCCTTTTTCTATCTCTCATTTACACTAATTACATTACAACATCTTTAATGATAGTTGCTTACAAAAGTTATTTATAAATAAAAATATTATTTATTATAAATCTTACATGTATGAGTTGCTAATAAACTAAGAAAGTTATTTATATAAACAACATTCTTCAAAACTTATGTATGTGTAGGACTTACATTAAAACAATAATCTTATTTTTAAACAACTATTATAAAAAAAATTCCAATTGGAAATAATAATATAGTAGTACTAACTTTTAATATATGTTTTTGAAATATATACATTAACTTGAACATTTGAGAGGGGATAAATAGATGTTGTGAAATTTATTTACCATAGTTCACACTTTTAGTTTAGTTTATTTCTTGGTTATTTTAAATGTTAAAGATTTTTTTATTATGTTGTGAATATATATATAGAATCCTTGATATTTTTGGATATTACTTGTTCCTTTGTATTCTTTGGATGCAAGGAAACATATTGGAATTAAATTCTGACACATTTATTGTGAATTTATACCAAAATTTGTCGAATGTTTAATGTGCTTGAATCAGATATTTCTAATCTGATGCAAATTTTGGCTAATTTTAAAATTTTATTATATTATTTGAGCTTTTAGGTCACAGCTATCACATTGTAATATTTGCACCACAAAATAGGAAGGCTCTATGGGCCCAAAACTTGTAGTACTATTAGTAATAAATGCTAACAGGGTACTTATGGAATTAGTCTTGTCAATTACGATTCCTTAGTAGGATTGTACATTCTACAAACTATAGTACAAGCCACACAGTATTTTCTCACAGTATTTCAAAGCCTATTTTATTTTTATATAAAAAATATATTTATATCATTCAATACTTTCAAAAATCATTTTAAAAAGACAAAAAATAAATAGAATTCTTAGGTATCTGAACTAACCACGGTGGATAATCTATTTAGTTCCTTCCATAAAATTGACACCATTTGCCTTCAATGTTTGCACTGGTCACAAAAAAGCTTGTTCTGGACTTTCTGCATGTCAAAGCAAAAAGGCCATTTGCTTCTTGCACCATACCAATTTGAAATAACACTCCATCCATTTCAGAAATATATCCTAGCTATTTTTATTTCAAATGAAGATTCTGAAGCTTATTTCCATAATATCCTTTCTGGAATGGAAATTTTACATTCTGAAATATGTTTTCCAGAATACATTTTCTGAAAAATAAATCTTACATTTTGGAAGACAAAATTTGTATTCCAAAAATTATATTAAGAAATAAGTAATTTAACTTCTAAAATAAGATTTTTAGAATATAAATTCTGTTTTCCAGAATATAAAATTTATCTTCTAAAAAATGTAATCCAAAAAACATATTATAGAAAACGTATTCCAAATTTAAAATTTACATTCTGCAAAGAATATTCTAAAACTAGGTTATGAAATTCTAAATTTGAAACCATATTTTGGAATGCTAAGTCCTGAAGTCATTGAATTTTAAACACAGACGAATATTTTAGTCATTTCATTCAACTGATGAGGTGCAGGTTCGAAAATGATATGGTGCAGGAAGCAATTGTCAAGCAAAAGCTGCTAAAGGCCCAACCCAGTGATGCATACATAGTAGTAGCAGTTAACGGTGATACTTACACACAGAAAAACTATTTTGTTCTAATTTTGTTATTTTATCAAGAATTTTCTTAATTTTATTTGATCAGACATTAATTTCGATTGATAATTCAATTACGTTATTAAACAAACATTTAAGGAAAAGATGTGATTTCATTTAATCAGTTTTATTTCACACAAAACTTAGACGAATATACTATATGTTTGTTATCAGACAAATTCTTCCTGCACCCTAATACAAATTTTTTAATTTCACATTTCAATAAAAATGATAACCGGATGAGTATGTCATCCGGTTGTCATTTCAAAATAAAATAAGAACCGGATGATATCCCATCCGGGTTTCATTTTAACTTCATCTGTTTTCAAATCTTTGATTAATCCTTAAAACAAGCAATAAGTAAGTAATTTTTGGTGTTTATTAGCAATTAGTAAGTGATATTGCTGATTAGAGTAGTTGATTTGGAGTTTAGGCGTTGTCGACGACGAACAGAAGAATTTTCCGATTTGATATATGAGAACCGTTTTTATTTGGAAATGAGAACCGGATGACAGCCCCATCCGGTTGTCATTTCCAAATAAAATGAATTTGTTTTAAATGACAACCGGATGGGGTGTCATCCGGTTGTCATTTTATTTTGAAATGACAACCGGATGAGGGTGCCATCCGGTTGTCATTTTATTTTGAAATGACAACCGGATGGGGATGCCATCCGGTTGTCATTTTTTTTGAAATGTGAACCGGATGGAGTGCCATCCGGTTCTTATTTTTTTACCCGTATAAACCGGATAGGGTCAATTGTGGAATTAAAATTTTATATTAGGGTGCAGGAAGAAGATATTAGGGTGCAGGAAGAATTTGTCTTGTTATCAAGTTGACATACTTCAAGTCACTTTCAATACAGAAATTTACTTTACTAATTATTTTCTTATTCACTTCATCATTCGCATATAGCTCTTTATTCAGTATTGTGTTTTACTCTTGTTACAATCTATATGTTGGCTCATACACTAAGGATCAAAGATCTTAACTTCACAAGTAGCTTAAGAACAAATCTCACCCAGAGACATTCAATTTCTAATAAGAACAATCCCATAGTGCAACATTGTTGACATCATGCAAAACTATAGTGATAACATAGTGATGACATGCTTTACAAAGAAGCTTCTTGAGACAAATTAATACTTGGAATGTTCACAACAACCCAAAAGATCATTTACAATTATTCAAAATGATTTCAGGCTTTTAGCGCAAGAAATTACAGGAAGGTCAAGTTCAACTAATTTATTTCATGCTGAATTCTACTAATTTTCATGTAACTTATTCACATCAATGATATCATCACCTGGGTCTGATCTGAGAAAGCCTATTGTTCCATATTGCATGAAGAATCATGTGAAACAAGTCATACTTAACAGGAACTTTGTGCCACAGGAAGTGCTGCTGAACCTTCTTTACTCCCAAATGCAGGGCAAGGTACTTCTCTTCTGGGATTGAGAGAAGTATGTTTCTGAGACTAGGGATATCCCTCTCAGGAACAAACACAGAAAATGCTTCCCATTTCAATACCTCAAAGAAAGGAGGCACATAATTATCTGATATGATGACAGGCACACACTCAGAAAAAATGGCCTCAATTATTCTTGGGGTGTGAACCTCATGACCTCTAGCACATATGCAGTACTTGCTGCTATTCATATATTCCATATACAACTTTTTACCTTCCAAATCACGTGGCATTGGACCAAAAATTTTCATGTCAGGTTCTTTATTCTGCCAGTGTTTTAGCAGGATTGGACGCAGATAACCATGCATGCTTCCTGCAAAGAAGGCCAGAATAGACCTTTCTGAAGGAGGTTTCCCCACAAATGCTCTTAGTGGATTCATCACAGAGTGTATATAGGTGACAGGTAGAGTAGTGTCCTTCCCTATTTGGAAGCCTTTAGCAACATTGGAGTTGCAAAGGCACCTAATACAACCCTTCATTGGTTGCCTTGTGATTTGAGAGGCCTGCAATTGTGTACATCACACTATGTTAATATTGCAGAAAATTCAAGCTGCATCATATATCCAAGTTCAGCAACTTGAAGTAATATAGCATGCCACATTATCCGTTTTCACTAGATACATAAGCCCTATGTGGAAAATTTTCAAACCACAAAATTTATCTTAGAATTTGACAAATTTTATTGTGTAAAACACGTGGAATATACAATGTTATAGGTTTTCTAGCATGAGAAAGTTCTTCCATGACTTAGCAGAATAAGTATTTAACAACTATGAGCACTTAAAAGAGAATTTTACTAGCACTATGCTGTAAAAATGTTACATGAATACTAGTAAAAGTGATGCATTAAAAGCACACCCAATCATGACAAGCAACAAGAAAATGGTCAGCTCCATCAGTTCTATTCCAGAAACGATATTTTCCTGCAATTAACTCCACATATTTCTCAAGGTATTGCTCCATCTGCTTCTGGTTAGGAAGAGTAGCTCTTAGTATTTGTGAACTGAATGGTAGGTAAAACAAATGAGCTTTTCTGGGATCCTTCACAATGAACCTTTTATTTCCTTCCATCAATTTCATGAACCAACCCTCTGAGGCATAAATTCCTCTCATCTTAGGTTGATGAAATATAGGTTTTGCTCCCTCTCTGTAGATAAAAACTTTGAGCTTGCGCTCCATCAGTTCGTAACTCCTGAAGAACAAATTCATAAATGTGCTTCAGTTATCTATTGAAAGAAGTCCCTTGTATGAACAGGTCAATAGATATGTGAGAATAATACAAGAACAAAAGTAAAAGACTCTGACACAGTGCTCTATACTTAACATATTGAACAAATTGCAAGGATACCTTGAAAACTTGGAAACATTTAGGAAAACAGGTGCATAAAGTTCTGAAGAATTTGATATGACTCGGGCATTTTCAATCTCTAGTTTTGCAGAAAAGAGTTCCCGGTCCGGTCGAGAAGACCACCTTGGCCTCTGTCATCATCAATACATAATACATGAAAATTAGGATCCATAAAGATTCCACAGTGGCTCAAATGGAACCAAAAGGCTGAAATCTATACCATAGAAGAAGAATTAAAACTCTGAAGCCATGAGCTCATATGTGTTATTGAAGTTGGCCACGCCAACTCACTCCTGGTTGATGAGGTATCCATCAAAGGTGATTTCAACAATCGTGGTTCCATTGCCACACTCTCTATTCTACTGCCATTAGAAGGTTCTTTTCCAACACCTAACTTATCAGACATGCTAAAACCAGCATCTAGAACTTTTATGCCCCTATTAGATTCCAATTCATGGTCCAAATCAGCTTCTTTCTCAGAAGCATATTCTTTTGAATGAGAGGCAAAAGTGGCATTAACCATGACATTGTTTGCTGGGGATCTATACACACTCTCGTTTTCTGAATTTCCAGAAATGGAAACTTCAACTGGGAATGCCACTGAGCTCCCACCAGCACCCAACAGAGATTTATACGTTGTCCAACAACATTGGAAAACAACTATCACAGCAACGAACACCCAAACAACTAACAACCTTCTAATTGCCACAAGACGCAACTTCATGGCCACAACAGAGATACCCATTTCGTGCAAAACTCAACCGGATAACCTCCCCGGACACTGAATCAAACGCAAGCCACTGCAAGCACAACAGTAACATATTTTGAAGAAATCTTCAGTACTAGTTACAAAGACTTCAATTTTGCAGGCATAACCAAACACCCTTTAACTATAAAACACGGAAAAAGGAAAATCAAGGAACTTTACCTTAAAAGCCATGCCATTTCAGCAGTTTCTCAGTTGGGTGCGGAGTGTAGTGTTCATCAAACACAGCAGAATATACTGTATCCTTGCCAGTGCAAATAATTACGTTGTTGCCACTGTTCCAAATGAAAGAACAACGTCGTTTTGTCATTCCGGAAAATATAGGAAAACTTTTGTCTTTAGAGAAAAAGTTATTTTTTAGAACAAAAGAAAAGAACATAATTTAGACAATTTTCCTTAAATATTGCTAGAGTTATTCAAGAACAATATCCACGTTTTTCTTATTTTTGCCAACTTTTATTGGAAGGAATAAAAAGTATAAATTTTATAATATATATGTATATGATATAGTTTTAAAGTTTCCATATATATATATATATATAATTATTATGATTTAAATTATAAAACTTGTACAATTAAATTAATATTATAATATCTTTAAATTTATTTGTTTTTGAAATAAGTCTAAATATTAAGGTTGATAAAAAGAAAAAAATTACTATAACAGCAAATGATAATGATAAGTAAGAAATATTTGAAGAGGTAAAGAAAGAGAATCAGAATAAAATGCAAGATAGTAGAAGAAAAAAATAATTTAAGAGACATTTAAAAACATCATATTTTATTTTATTATAATGTGTTTTACTGTTTATAACAAAACTTAACTTCCCTTATGAATTACCAATTTCTCATCTTTTCTAATGTTTTTTCCAATATTAGAAAGATTCAAAAGATAGTTAACGAATAATAACTTACTACTCATCATACAGATTGATTGTCTATATACAAATTTGACATGTGAATATGTAAATATGTTAATATTTATAATAATATTTAGTTTATTGCTTTCAGTAATCTTGTATATTAGAGTCCAACAAGATTTTTTTCCATGAAAAGTAAATTCTACCATTGCCTCATTAAATGAAAACTATAGTTCAATAATGACACAAGAACACTTGTACACATCAAACATTTCATCAATACATACAAATTCTGTCTATCTCTGTTTGTGCATTGAAAAGGTATAAAACTTCCATTCAAAACCATTCTAAGGGATTTTCATACACACTCTAAACTATATCCTATGTACCAATATTTTTTTCATTTTTATTTCTTTCATCTTCATGTTGGTGTCATGTAACTGTTCCTATCCTACCAATGAACAAAATTTGAGCTTTTGGCTCATACATTTGACCCAGATCCATGGTTCCCTTCTCCTACTACTCTCTTCCAAAACCAATGCTTCTCAAACAGAAGATAAATCTCCTCAATTGGAACTTGCTTGGTTTCTGGCAAGAAGAAGAAAACAAAGCAGCTCATAAGGATAATCAATGCTGCAAACAGCAAGAAGATTCCATATTTAAGGTGGCATAGTGATGCAAGGAAGAATTGTGCCACAATGGCAGTGAACAACATGTTGACACACACCACCACACTCTGTGCAGCTGACCTTATCTCTAGAGGGAACAGCTCACTAGGAACCAACCACGCCAAGGGACCCCACGATCTTCCATATGCCAAAACAAATATGAAAATCACTACCACCAAAAATACACTAATACCAAATGATAGTTCTTTGCCTTTTCCAAATTCAAGAGCCAAAACTATAGCCATAGCAACCTGCCAATAAAGACAAGATTTACTCAAATTAGTAGTGTTAGGAATCTAAGTATAAGTTTAAGTTTCACATTAACTATAAATAAAAAATCTAAAAAAAAATCCACGGACCCAATGTAGTTGAAGGTGGTATCATTCAATACTTAACTTAGTCATAGAGGCTATTTTAGTCATGTTCCAACTATTCAAAAACTTAGCTAGTAAGTAAACATGCATTGTCATTGCATGGTTTTTATGTCATCACCAAGGATGTTTTTGAATTTCATTTATGTCTTTTGAGTTTTAGGGAAACGTAGTTACCATGCAGATTATCATTTCAGTGCCGGCTTCCAAAAAGAAAGCTCTCCTACCAAACTTGTCAACAAAAGCCATTGAGATCAGAGTGGCAATAACAAGTGCTACACTGGTAATGATAGATGAATATAGAGATGCCCCAGAGCCAAATCCTAGAGTTTGGAAAATGACAGGAGCATAGAAGAGGATGGAGTTGTTGCCTGTTAGCTGTTGGAATGCAGGAATAGCCAAGGCACCAATTATCAACTGGGGTCTGTTTTTCCTCAGAAGAAGGTTCTGGAATGGGTTCTTGATAGATTTTGCTTCTCTACTGGCCTCAATAAGATCATCAAATTCAGCATCAACATTAGGGGTGCCCCTAACCTTCTCCAACACCATTCTTCCTTCCTGAATTCTGTTTTGTTCCACAAGACTGTTGGGTGTCTCAGGACATAAACATCCTCCAATGAACATCAAAACTGCTGGAATTGTAGCTAAACCAAGGGATAACCTCCAACCCCAAGGACGAATCTTTTCAGTGCCATAATTCACAAGGTTGGCAATTAAAATTCCCAAGCAAGTTGTTAACTGAAAGAGTTGGTTCACTGCTCCTCTGATCTTTGCAGGAGCCATTTCTGAAAGATAGAGAGGAACAGCCTGCACAATAATTACAAAACTAGTTCAAGTAAAATTGGTAACACTAACACCCTCTTATTTTTGGTGGGATGAAAGAACTCAAGAATGAAAAATACCTAGTTAGTAAGGAACACACGCAAAAAGTGGTTAATCAGATTCTCTTGAGAGATTATGTATTTGTTTATCAATAATTGTTGAGATTATTACTTTACCTTAGAAAAGCTAAATCTGGGATGTAAAGGGTTGAATGAATTGTAATTTCCGTTTATCAATTTGAGGGTATGGATATTGATTGGCTCAGTTTAAGCTTACCTGGTTACCAAATCCAATGCCAACACCAAGAAGGATACGCCCAATGATCAACATTGCGATGTTCTTGGCAGATGCATTGAGAATAGCTCCTATAAAGAAGCTCAGGGAACCAGCTATGATGCTGGCTTTTCTGCCTTTGTTTTTTGTTAGATTGGAAGCAGCAAACGTGGACACAAGGGCAGCAAAGTATAGAGATGAAGTAAAGAGTGTCAATATCTGATCATCGTATTTACAATAATCTGTCTCTGCAAGATGTGTTTGCTTCTTCTCATACACCTTTGGGAAGAATTCTATGAGAAAATCATCCATAGAGGTAACTCCACCTGTAATTACCAAGCAACATGTGATCAAATATTTCACCATTATTTTCTCTTTTAGTTAATAAAACAAGCAGAACAAGTGCAAAATTAAGGTCCTTTTATATTGCTATTCTGAGAAACAGTTTTCTGTTTTCTCAAATATACCAATTAGAGATGGCTCCTAAAAGATGACATAGAGAAACATTTGATTTGGAAATAAAATTGATAGATTTGATGAAAAATTGCCTGTTAATTGGTGTATAAACGGTTTAGAAAATAGTTTCAAAACAAAACCAAGAGTGAAAGGAATCAAACATGCACTCAATTTCCCATTGTTTAATTGTGAAGTAGTGTAACATCATGCAAGATGGTAGCTAGAACTCTCCTGAAACACCAAGATCATAGCCAAATAGAGAGCCACCAAGAGCTCCAACAATGCAAGAAAAGATGAAAAATCCAGTAATCTTGTACTGGTAAAGATGAGCCCTCTGCAGGGTTCCTGAATCTGAAAATGCTGCACCTGCCATTTTTGCATAACTTTTTTTTATACCTTTCAATTGCCTCACTGTGACATAATTATTGGATAACACAAGAGAACACTTCACAAACTAAGATCACATAGCACCCAAAAGAAAAAGATAATTTTTTTTATCTTATTTTAAACAAAATCAAAGAGAGAAAAAAAAACATTTATGAAATTGACTAATTCCTTGTGTTGTCTTGGGTATGCTGAAGACAAGTGTTTCCATTTTCGTACAGCGCAATCTCATGTTCATTGCTTCTGCTTAACCGTTTTTCCTGTTATCTCGTCCTTGACCATATTCAAAGTGTATTTGCATCTTTTAGTCTTGTTAATAGCATATAAAAATTCATAATTTGATTAATATTCCAATGAATTAAAAACGTATATTAGATTTTATAAATTCTATAGGTTAATTATGTCACCTTTTAATATGTATAGAAAAATAAAATGTTAAATGTCACATAATTTAGATTTATGATTCTCATTTTTTTACGCAACGTTCTTACAAAAATCACTCTGCATACATATATAGACTGAGAGAGATTTATTAATTAACATAGAGTTACTTATTTTTTATTTTAGAAAAAAAAATGTTAACAACTTGGTAAGCATAATTATCTTTGTAAGTGCAAGACAATTATAAGTTTAAACAATTCTCAACAAACACATATGTTTATTCATTAGTGGCTCATTAACTCTATATTGTTATATTTTATAACAATAAAGGATTTAGTTCGATTTAATTATTACTTTTCAATCCAAAATCTGATTCAAAGAAAAAAATAGATAATTTATTTAAAAAAATATTTTTTAACTATTTTCTGTTTTAACTAATTTTTATTATTTTTTTTGGATTGGTTGGTTTTTCAAACTAAGTTTAAGTTTAGAAGTACATAAAAAATATTAACACCTTATAATATCTGTTATTTTTATAGTTAAATACTTTTGCTGATTAATCCGAAATACAATCCAAATAATACAATCCAAAATAAAAAAAAAAGTATATTTCAAAATAGTATGATCCAGAATACAATCTATTAATGCGAAATATAAAAAATATATTTTAAATTATACGATTTAGAAATGACATTTTCGATATTTTGATGAAATATGAACGTGCAAGACGAGGTGATAGAGATGTAGGAAGAACGCATCTAGTTTACATATATTTTATTTAAATAAATTGAAAATAAATTAATATTTTATTAATCTTAAGAAATAAAACATTAATATAGTATTACATATTTAACGTCAATTAAAAGTCTGTGTCAACAATTACAAACAAATGATAATTAACTAATATTAGATTTGTGTCGAATGAGAGTACAACTTTAAATTATTAACGCTAATTTTTTAATATCGATTTTTAAAAATCAACTCTAAATAATTCACCAATATTTTTTAAATTAATTTTTTTAGTTAAAAAATTTAGTGTCAGCTAATTCTTTTTTTAATTTAGTATCAGTTTAGTCAATATTTTAAGTTAATTTGATGATTTCTTTTGATAGTATACTCCTCTCCTCTGAAAAAGTATTATAAAAAGAAAAAGATCAATAAATTTTTCTAAACTCTAAAATTGGTCCGTATTAACACTTCTAAATAATTTTAACATTTTTTATATTCAACATTTAATAAAATTGATATTTATCGTTATCTTGTTATTTTCACACGTTAGTTTTAACATGTTAAATGTCATTGTACCTATAAAAGTATTTATATGTTAATTCAAAAGTAATACAATTATTCTTATAACTAGATTAACATATTTATTAAGTATACAAAAATTATGCTATGTTATAAGAATATCAATTTTAATACGGGTCGATTTTAGAAGTGACAAAACTTATTTAACCCAAAAATATAGACTTAATGTCTTATGAGAACTATATGCAAATCATATAATTTTTTATTAATAGTTTATTTCAACAGAATTTAAAATATAAAATCACTTTTAACTTTTTTTTATCTCAACAATACAGTTGAAAAACTAAAATAAAATGAGTTAAAAAAACTGTATAAATCTTAAATAAAAGTTTTAATAAACATTAATTTTTATTGAATTAAATTACTAACAACATAAATTATTTCCTTAAGAAAAACATTGAATTAATATTTGACTCACAAATGCATGTATTTGAATTATTATTTGCAATTATTGTCCTTGTCAAAATAAAGTTAAAAAAATGCAATTTGAGATCTCCTCATAAAAAAAAATCACATCTATGTTACAGGTGATCGAATGAATTACACTTCTTTACATGTCATTGAATGAATTATAATAGATTTTTTTTTTATCAATAATGACTTACAATAGATAACAATTTAAAGTTACTTAATATGAAAGCTTAAGTAATAATTTTGCAAATTAACTGAAATAAAGTATGAATTATATTAAAATAAGAATCAAGTATATAATATAAAGGACAAAATATAGCACAGTGTCATTAAAATGCAAATTTTTTAAATGTAAAACTCATTTTGTGCTTAATTAGGGTAATATATAAGTGTCTAGTTTCAAGACAACATTCATACATAACACTAATTATCTTGAAGATTGGTCAACACTGATAAAACCAATATGACAGCATCATTGGTTAATACACGAACACTTTAATTTGAGTGTGTTCCTTCTTTATTTTTTGATGAGCACATGCTTTTAGATTTCTAATTAACCTGATAAGGAAAAATGCATATCAGGTGGCTGCATCAGAATATACCAATGACAAGATTGATCAGACAGTGGAAGTGAGAGGAACATCATGTGTGTGTGTGTATGTATATATATATATATATATATATATATATATATATATATATATATATATATATGTTGCAATGTGCCCTAACTTACACATATTGTTCCACCAAACATTTGTGTTCCTCCAAGAAAACAATGGCAGAGGGATCATCAAGTGATGCAGGGAAGGGAAAAGGCATTGCCGAAGAGAGAGACCCTGAGAGAGAGTTTCTGCACAAGGACGAGATGCAGCTGGAGTTCGTGTTCAACATTGGCCATGTGAAAGACTTCGAGTTGAGCATGCCCTATATGGCACAACTGACCAACGACAAGTGGAACCTGTTCCTGCGTGTGCCCTACTTCGAAGACATCCTCTTGCAGTTCCTGAAGGAGGAAGAAGATGTCAAAGAGGGACTCCCAGTGACCGTCTACGACAAAGGGGGGCACGAGTTCCCAATGATGCTCAAGAAATTTTACAAAGATTCCATCGCTTACTATGTGCTGAATCGAGGGTGGTTCGATTTCTGCGACCAGAAGCAGTTGAAGGAAAACGATGTTGTTGCACTGCGAACTTTTCGCCATGCAATAACTGACCAGTTATCCTTCGTTGTCACTTTCACAAAAATGAGGTAAGAAACAAGAAGAGTATTAGGGTTTATAAGGGTTTGTGCATTGCACATTTTTCAGTTTGTTAATAAGCCATGTGGGTCTTTAGTACAAGAAACATGCTTAACTGTAATATTACAGTTGTTACAAGAAGAAGCAGTATGAATAAAATAACTGAAGTGTGATTGTTTTGTTTTATCCATTTTCGTTCCGACCACTTGTGTATGCTTGTTATAGTTTCTTGATTTGTTCAGTAATTTCTTGATATTGCTGTTAAAAAAAAAAAAAAATTCTTGATAGATAAGTGATTTCATTAAGTATCTTTTAGTACTAACCCAAGGTTCTGTTACAAAGAAACATTGTTCTCGAAAAAGGATTTAATGCTTCGAGAATCAAATCATTAAAAAAATTTCCTATTGTTTTTTTTTTTTTTTTCCAGGGTGAAAA
>Ga0209489_105766_pt1 | contig 20940 bp, 21 predicted proteins | sample SiratrowhiteBW_FD_187527 | JGI IMG/M metagenome (GOLD analysis project Ga0209489, IMG submission 187527) | Root nodule microbial communities of legume samples collected from California, USA - Siratro white BW (SPAdes) (version 2) | ecosystem: Host-associated > Plants > Roots > Nodule | place...
CTATAAGTTTAAAAAACTTAAACTTTCATTATAAAATTTCCATAGCATCAATTAATAAAAACTATTTTCTATACATCAGTTATTAAAAATAAAAAAATAGATAAAAAATATCATTTTTAAAAAAATTTATAATATCATTAATCCTAATTATTATATGATATTTATAGGCCACAATATAATTTTGGTCTTTCTATTTGTTTCAATTTATAATTTTGTTCCGTCTACTTTAAAATAGATATTTGATTTTATTTTTTTAAATTATTAATTTTAGTTTGATTATGCGAATTAAAATTTAGGTATCTATGTCTTCAATAAATCTATCCATAATAACTTAAGCAAACAAAAATTAAAGTTAGTTTGTAAGATAAAATTAGTTTATATTAAATTTGTTAGTATTTTCACAATACTTAAGGATTTGATGAAGTCATGCAAGACATGTCCAGCAAGCCAAAGCAAACAAGTGGAAGTGTGTTTTAGGTCTTGTCTTAGTGTGAGTGAGTATGATTGGCTGTGAAAGAGAACCTATGCACATCTAAGGAGAAATTCATTAGCACATAGTCTAAATGATTTTAAATCAAACCATAAAAATGTTTAACTTTGGTTAAAAACAATTTTGGAAAATAAAGTACTGAACTATTATAAACTGATTTCAGGATAAGCCGAATCAATTTATTCGTGTTTGAGCATAACTGAATTAACAATTTTGGAAAATAAAGTACTGAACTATTATAAACTAATTTTAGGTTAAGCCAAATCAATTTATTTGTGTCTGAGCTTAACTGAATTAACTGTTTCCTAAAAATCTGGTTTGAGCTCTTCTTCTATAATACAATGGGCTTTTCAGGTGTGAAAAACAAGAAAAAGAAAAAGAAAAAGAGAACAGAGAAGAAAAAGAACAGAAAAGAGAAGAGAAATTGCGAAACACAATCTTTTGAGATACATTTTGTGAGAAATACTGTGAGAGATTTGTTGTTTCATAATAATCATTTTCGAAAGAGGGCTTTTACTTGAAATGAATAAGGAGTGCTATTGGGTTTCTTCAAGACTATGTACAGGCCTTTCTTTCTGCGCCAATCAGGGAGTTTTATCAACCTTTCTTAATCCTGTTTGAATCAAGATTTGTGTTGTTTTCATTGTAATTCTGTGAAAATCATTGAACAATTGTATTGGGCTATAAGAGTTAGCTTGGTGTTTCTGTTGAAATTGATTGGGAGCTGCGGGGAGCAGTTGATCAATTTAGCAAGGTTCTTGATTTCTACAGGGAGTAGGAATTGAGTTAGCTTGGTGTTTCTGCTGAAATTGATTGGGAGCTGCGGGGAGTAGTTGATCAATTTAGCAGGATTCTTGATTTCTACGGGGAGTAGGAATTGGTTGATTAATTGTATGTGAACAATTAATTGAGTTAGTGAAACTTTCTTTGCAAGTGGTGCAGAGAAGACTGGACGTAGCCCTTTGTGGTGAACAAGTATAAAATTGATTGTCTCTTCTTCTTAAACCCTTCTCTCATAATCTTGATTTGTTCTTGCACTGCATATTGAATTAAATTGAAAGATTGAATTAATTTCTGGTAATCTTGATAAAACTGATTTAAGTCCTCTACTGAATATTGATTTGTACATTGTAACTTGAATTCTGTATTGGTTGCTGATAAATCTGTTGTAGTTGTCAAAGAAATTTTACTTATCAGATTGGTTCTTTTCTAAATCTGTAATACATACAAGATTCTGAATCTGTGATTTTACAAAGAATTGAAACTTTGACTGAATTGGTGTAATATTGCAGAATTTGTATTCTTGTCTGTGTTCTTGGTATAACTGAATAATTGAATCTGCATTATGAATAATTTTGAAGTCTGTATTAATTACTGGTGTAAGGAAACTTTATCAAATTTATTAATATTGACTGAAATCAGTGTAGTGCTGTGTTAGGAGTTTTAAATTTGTATTTTGTAATTCTGTTCCTCTCTGCTCTCATTCCAATTTGGATTTGTGTGTGATTCTGATCTAAGTGTAACATTGCTATTGGAACTGTGTGAATTTGATCTGTTTAAAGTGCTACCGTGAAATTGTAAATCTGTGTGATTGTGAATCTGATGTGTGTTTGAAAAACTTATATCTGTCTGTATAACAAATTAATTCATTAGTGCTTTGAATCAATTTATTTCTTTACTGCACCCTATATCTTTAGCACCAAGGTTCAATAAAGTTTTTCAAATTGCGAAAAATATTTTAAAGGTCTAAATTGGGAAAAATCTTTCAAAGTTCAATTCACCCCCCCTTTTGAACTCAACCTAAAACTTTTTCAAAATTTAATTTGTAGCCATTCCTTTATATAATTTCTTTAAATTTTGATATATAATTTGTGTATAAATTAATATTTTTTATTATTATGTTATAATGTTTTCATATTGCTGAAGTATTGTGATTAAAATATTAATGTTATTTTACAGGTAACATATTAAAATGATATTAATATGAAATATGCAATATGTGAATATAAGTATTATTTTTCTTGTGTGACTGGAAAACTTGTTTAGTTATTAATACAACGTTATTTATGTTTATAGTTTTGGTAAAATTTTGTGAAAAAAGACATTGATCACCTAAAGAGGTAAATTTTGTATTGTAGTGTTAAGGTCATGGTTTCGTGTACAAATGTTAGATGAGACCACTCATTATAAGAAACTCATTTAAGGTTTGGTGTAGAAATGTTAAATGGGATCACAAGAAATTCATTTAAAACATGTGGTCATAAATGGGACTATTGTTAATTTGTCAAGATAGGAAATATTTAAGACCTCACATCTTATATAAATCTTTGATGGGAAATTTAGGATTCTTTTTTTCTTCAATATTTGTCTATATATCCTACACTTGGTATTCATTATAGGAGAAAACTCTCTTTTGCTTACAACCATTTAAACAAATTGGACATTTCAAAACCAACACAGCATCATGAACACCAAAACTCCAAGTTGTGCAGATAATGATGGCCATTTTTTTCCAAAATCAAAATGTAAGACAATATGACCAACAACAACTCAAGAGACAAGTAAGAAGAAAGATTACTAACAAGTCTTATCAAGAAAGGCTAATGAATATCGTAGAGGCAAGGAAGGAGATTGCCATTGCCTTGAAATATCACAGGACAACCATGAAACTAGAACATGAGCATCAACAACAACATTAACCACCATCCTTTCAACCTTCCTTTTATTCAAGTTTTAGTCTAGATGAAATATTCAAGGCTAGGGGAAGGCCTACGATGTATCCACTATACTCAAACAAAATTTCACATTACTTAAATGATTTTTCCTGCTTGTCGCCCTTCCCACCCCTTCCTACTCTTCCTTTTCCTCAACCTTCTCTTCCTATTCTTCTTCCTCCTCCTGTAGTTTCAAACTTTTATCCCAATACCATTACTTCTCCATTTTCTCAACCACCCCCTTAGCCAGAAGCTTCCAATTTTACACTTCCAAGTAAGATATTGGGATTCAACCTCAATCTACACCGTTTCAACAGTTCAGAGTCTACCTTTTTGCTTAATAACAACACTTTAGACCCTACCTTTTTGCCTAATAACAAGACTTTAGATTTTACTATTTTACTTGATAACAACACTTTAGATCCTACCCTTTTAATGACAATATGAATATGATCACTTCAGTTTGGTGGTTTGATTGCTTACAGAAAATGGAACAAAATGCACTTGAAGTCAATAATGAAGATGATACATGTCATGGGATCTTTGATGATGAACTTGAATTTTTTCTCTCGAAAAATTAATGCTTGGTAAGACAAGCTTACAATAGCATGCTCTTGGAATTTAGTCCAAGATACCTGTTTACTCTGGTAAGTCTATATATATATATATGTTTAGTTACTTTTTGAAAAGAAAAAGTATCATAAGCATGACAAGTCAATACGGGTGAAAATAAGTTAACTCAAATCATCAAGGACATTGTCATTATCATTGGTTTGTGGGCAATCATCGCATGGAGAAAAAGTTTACGAGGTCTTTGAGATGAATAGAAAAAAAATATGTATATGTACTTGCATAATTTTTCATCTGTCAATGAGGTTGTATTTTTTTTATGTTATTAGTTGTTAATCAGCAAAAATAGAAAATGCATATCGCTTTGCCTTTTCCTTCTATTACATGTATATTATTTTATTTTGTTTTTGCACGTTGTCTTTATATTCTTCACTGTTCGAATTCTTCTTCGATTCCTATAAATAAACTTATTCCATTCCTAGCTTATGTTTATTATTGTGTTTTACACGCATTATAATTGTCCCATAAATAAATGAATAAAAACATGCATTAAGTTAATTAAGTATAGTCATCTTTCAACTCTGACTATAACATATAAATTTAATTTTTCTTAACTTCAAAAAATATGATAAAATTACATAAATAACTAAATTTATTCTCTTAAATTTAAAAACTAAATTTATTAATATGAAAATATAGATACCTTTTAATTAAAAATATATTTAATTTAAAATGTAGAAAAATATAAAAAATTTAGCTTAGAAACCTTCCTGTATAACGGACAATATAATACTTAAAATATATTTTTTTCATAAAACTTTACTCTAGTTTTTTTCAAAGTAATACTTTTCATTAATTCAATCTATTAGAAATCAAAAGTTTTCTCTTAGTTAATGTTGAATTTTTGTTCTACCATACTTAGAATAATTGTGAGATTTTAGATTTTGATATTGTAAATGGTACAAATTTTATAAGTATTATGCTATATTTTATTTAAAAAGAAGGAGTATTCTATTATATCTTAGAAAAACTCTTCCATTACACCAACTATTATATCTTAGAAAAACCCTTCTATTACGACAACTGTTAAACTTTGGTTACAGAAATTGTTATATATTAAATTTAGTTTTGTTAACCTGAATCTAAGTGATAATGCTATAATTCATGTGTTGTTTGATACATATTAAGTTGACTTAATTACATTTTTAGTTTCTTAAATACTATAATTATATAATTTGTTTTTCATGTTTTAATTTTAATATAATTAATTTATTATTTATATATGTTTAATAATATCAATAACAATATTATCAATATCCGTCAAGCGCCGCTTCTCACGCTTCCATGCCGCCACTCGCCGGCGTCCTCCACTCTCCGTGAACCCTAATTAGAGAGGGTGAATGATACTTCGTGAAAACGTTGGGGTAGAGTGATTCGGGGCAAAGGGAAAAAATGGGGTGTTGGGCTCGCTTCAGGTTGGCCCCTCGCATGGCTATTTGCACCGCCAACCTTGCAAGTTGCACTTCCCAGGTTTAGAAAAACATAATATGCTGATCGCCCACCATGTTTCCTCTTTAGACATATTATAAATGTTTTTGTGTTTTTTAAATAATTTTATTAAATATTCAAATGTTCCACACACAATGTAGAATTTGATTTGAAATTTTTTTTGTTATTTTCTTTGGATAATCAAAGGACCATATGCATCCAGCGGGTTTCAATACGATTTTCTATCAATCATTTTACTCATTTAATTAAAGATATTACTTTTGTACGAGGTGGGGATGTTAATACCTTTCTCACACGCAACTAACTCTAGGACCCTAAATCCTGTTTCCCAAACCACATCCTTATCTTTAGTTTTTTCATAATAAATTATGGTGGTAACTCCTTCTCTACTTTTCAAAAATATATTATTTTCTCTTTGTCGTCATCTGTCATGATTCTGGTTGCCACAATGCCAACACTTAATACACAATCAAACCAAAACTCATACATTATCCCAAATGTATGATCACAATTTCACACTCATTCCATTATCACATCATACAAATGATTCAAAAATTTCACATTCCATAACATTTAAATTCAACATCAAAACAGATAATCAAATAAACAAATAGCCTTTTCAACATGTTCACACAACAAATAATCAAATAATTTCATCAAATAATGTTCTTGAAACTTAAGACCATGTACCTTGACATCCAAATCTTCTAACCTAGGGTAGTATTGAAAGATTAAAACTAGCTCCCGTTACCTGAAAAGCTCAATATTAAGGTAGTTCCAAAGTTAAGAAGTGATATAACTTTAAAATGTAGGGATTTTGTCAATTGACCCCTCAAAGATTGATGACCAAAACCTAAGAAAAAATAGAGCAACAAATGATCTTTAGAGTAAATGAGAACTTACTCTGTTTGAAAATGTAATCGGATAGATATGATATTTGACTCCTTAGCTACTGCAAGGTGTGATCTGATTTTAAAATAGATGAGGTATGGAGTGAAGATCTGAGAGAAAAGTTTAGAGAGTTAGGAAGAAGAGAGAAGCACAAAGGTGAAGGGACTTATGGTTCCTTGCAATTATCCCTAACAACAAACATTTTTGTCCTTGAAAATTAGCTTACTGAGAAAAAGAAGATTAGTATAAGATACTCATATCTTCTCTTTTGCTTCACAAATTGAATCATTCAAGTGATATACCACAAAAATTTGACGATTGACATTTCTCCCACGAAGTTATTTTACTTGAGAATTTAAAATTCTAATTAGCTTTATTACAAAAGATAGATTTTATTTCACTTGCACCGAGTCAAGTTCTAGAATGTGACTGAGTCAAGTAGATTTATATTTCCTTAGCTGCAATACATGAAAGATATTGTGAATGTTGGCTAACAGAGGAGGCAGAACAACTTCGTATTAAATAGAACATATTCTCTTTAGAATTTGATAAAGACTTATAAACTTTATAGTCAACTTCTTAGACATGCTTGCTTTTCATACATCGATGAATGTTGTAACTCTCAGAAAACATGTTCAGCCACAGAGACGTCTAGAGGTCTTAGTTGTTATCTATATCTAATTTCTGCCTATGTGAAGATGTCTTAAATCATCACAATTTTCAAAAATTTTGCTTACAGTTTCTAATAACTGAAATGATAGAAACTACTATTGGTTCTACTAGACCCACCTTCCTCTTTGTACATACCAAAAGAATGTTCTAATATCTCTTTCCTTCATCTCAAGCAAATGATCTAGATCAGCTCCACATTCTTCAAACTTCTGCATTATTTCTACAGAAAGCTCATTGTTCTACCCTGACATGAACAAAGACATCTTACACCAGCCTCTTCTTAAGTGATTTCAAATAACGCTTATTTATTCAAGCCAAGCTTGTATTAATTTATGCAACATTAGATACCAAAGAAAAAGAATCCCTAGAACCTCGGGACATGTATAACTAAATCCAAATGAAAATCTATCCATGTTTATTGGAAGGATCACCTTTACTTTATAATAGTCATGATATGTGTGCTAACACCACTAGCTCATTTTGTTTGTCTTCTTTAACAATAATAATTGTAAATTCAAAAGGATGTGCAATCATATTAATCACCTCATTATAATTCATGAGACGTCTCAACATTTCATTGTATGTTTAAACATTAAAATATTTATTATAAAAATAACTTGTAATGCAACTAAGCTAGGTACATAAAGGTTGTCATTTTCTCATCAAAACACATAAGTTTTCCTTAAATGTGAAACATTAGTGACTAAAGACACTTGCTTAGAACAAAGAGTAGGATTCACTACTACCTCATTCAACATATGTGTTTTATGAAGTAAATATCGAATACATTAGGCTTGCATCATGAAAATAGACTTATCAAATAAATAATTAATTTCAAGACTTCAAAACCTCAAGAAAACAATCAAGTCGACAATAATGATGATGAGAAGGGATGACATGTTTTGGTCAAACCAATAAAGATGAATCCATTAAAGTGAGTATATTGTTCCATATTTGAACCAACATGGTATAGGTATGTTAAATTGACCTTACAAAATATGATACACAACATTTAAACTTGTCTGTGGGAATGGCATATTCCAGCCCAATTTTTCGCGCCTGCTCGGTATTCGTGCCATGATGTGACAACTTAGTTATTGTGAACCTTTGATCTAGCGTGGATCGGACGGTGGCAGTTGTGTGACACTTCAACTTCTGTCCTAATAAATATGTCGGTGGGTCACGAGGGGTGCTCTTTTGTGGTTTTAGGTTCTCGGCCTAATCCTCTTGAGCAAAGCTACTTCTCGGTTTTCTTTTATGGTAATCTAAAAATTGGCTGTCTTTTCTGTTACTATCTATTCGTCCTTTGAGCACTCGCGATCTTCGAGTGGATCTGAGATGCCTTCTCAGCGGGGCAGTTTGGAACATGAAGTTAGTGCCATCAGGGGTTCTTTGGGGACTGGTACATCTCAAGCGTCGAGTGCCCGGTCCGTGAAAGGTAAGGGTAGGAATGAGGGGGGAACTGACCAGTCTTCTGGTAGTGTGGTGAAGGAGAGCTAATCGGCCGGGAGGATTCCGGAGGGGGCTCAAATTTGACCCCATTCGAGGTCGACTGGCTAGATTCAGAGGTAGTGAAGTCGGCCTCCGTATATAGTACGTCTTCTTTCGTTCAGTCATTTGTAGATAGTGTAGATATGTTAGATACTTCTCTTTCATATAACATTTTTAGTTTGCATCGGTCTTCCCACCGACCGGGTATTTCACGGTCAGGGGTCCTCTCTTGCCGATTTTTTCTTTTTGTACGCTAAGGTTGTGAAGGATTCGCGTCTTCAGCTTCCATTGGACGAGTTCAGTATGGGTGTGTTGAGGGCGCTGAATGTCGCTCCTACTCAACTTCATCCCAACAGCTGGGCTTACATCCGAGGGTTCCAGATGTTGTGTTTGGCGTTGGGTTTGAACGCGACTCTATCTCTTTTCCTTCACCACTACTGTACTCGGTCGGGCAAGAAGGCAGATTAGTTGTCACTAGTCAGTCAGTCCAAGAACATACTTCTTGACCCTTTCTCGTCCTCCTATAAGCATTTTAAAGAAACTTTTTTCAAAGTGTTTGTCAAGGGGGAGAGTAATCGGTATGTGTACGAGGGAGGTGTCCCCTAGTTTCCCCTATATTGGACGAGAACTCCCACAAGATATACGTTGTGGTCGAGATCAAACTTTACGGCCAACGACTTTCCAGCTATCGGGACTCTTGAGAAACTGCCCCGCAAGATATCCACTCGAAGACTCATCAGGTGTTATTCGGCCGATGATCTGGCTGGTTCAGTTGTCGGTAAGTGATTCTTATTTGACCGACTGCATTTTTGTTTTGTTGTCCGACTTTGCTTATTGCTTGTAGATATCATACTATCTATGGCTTCCCCTGGCGGCAATCCATTATTAAAGGGGTTGGTGGCCCAACACCCAACTACCGGCCACTTGCCGACCGACAAGGGGAAGCGTCCTCGAACTGAGCAGCCATCCAGGGCTAAAGAGAGCCCGGAGAACGTAGAGCTGATCACAATTGTCCTTCCTCCGCCTCAGCAACAACCTGATCCTGTCCAAGAGACTCTCCGTCCTAAGAAAAGAAAGGATAGGGAGCACAAAAGGATAAGTCTTCCTTCCGCTCACCCACCAAACTCCAACCGCCCACTACTTTCGGGGACCATGCCGTGGCCATGGATTTCCTCAAGTATAACCTGATGGTATCCAACCGCGTTAGAGTTCAACTTTATAATTATGAGGCCAGTCCTTACTCGGCCAAAGCCACTCCTTCCTACCTCCATATTGCCTTCTTGGAGCTCACCTCTCGCGCTTCGCTTGTCGGTTGCATGTGGAGAAGGATGTGGAGAAGTTGAAGGAGAATTTGGAGGGCTTCGCTGTTTTGCTCAAGTCTTTCGGCCAACATCAACTTGGCTGGTCACAACAAGGACTTAGAAGAAAAGCTTGAGCAGGCAAACACAAAAATTGGGATGCTCTGAGAAAAGAGCTCGGTCATCGAGCACAAGGAGGAATAGGCTAACAGGAGGGCAACTGATCTTCGTGGAGAGGTGGAGGAGCTGGAGGAAGAGGTGGCCTCGCTAAAGGCTTGTGGGGATGAAGATCGTCGCCGCGTGGCGAAATTGGAACAACAGTTGGGCAAACTCCAAGACCATGTCATTGAGCAGCACAACAAGGGGTTTGACCTAGCCGTTCAGCAGGTGGCGTTCTTCTATAAGATTCCTACTGATGAAGGGAAATTTGACAACCAGAAGGCCTTCTTCAAGGGTGAGCTGTTGCCATTGGCTGAGATTCCTAATAGCAGCGAGGAGGTGGCTGATAAGGAGGAGGAAGAGAGGAAGTCGAGGGCGGTGAGGAGGCAGGCGACAATACGGCAACTGGGGGGAATGGGCGGCCTCCCCGGATATTGTAAATTCTTTTGATTAGTTTAAGTTTTTCTTGTTTTCACGGCCATACCTGGCTTATTTTTTATGGCTTAGTGTATTCGGCCATATATGACAATTCTTTTTTGTACATGCCGACCTATTATAGGCCGACCTTTTGACATATGAATACAAAGTTTCTGGTTTCTGCTTTGTGCTTCCATCTTAGCCATGTAGTATATACATTTATTCGTGCTGTGAACTTTGCCTTTTCTTGTTATAATATCCTAACATTACTTTGATGGTTTGTGCATTATAATTCTTTTTAATGTTCCTAAAGTAGCACAGACAACTTTTGCTTAAATGATTAATTGGCTTTAATGTGATGAATATGCGATTAGTTCCATGCCTTTTTTGGGCTTTGTCCACACACTACACGGTCAGTTCCATGAGAGGGCTAGCGCGCTGCCGGTTCCGTGGGGTGCACTTGACTTTGGTCAAGTTGTTATTAATACACGACACAGTCGATTCCGTGAGTGGGCTAGTGCGTGGTCTGTTCCACAGGGTCCACTTGACTTTGGTCAAGTTGTTATTAACACACTACATGGTCGGTTCCGTGAGTTGGCTAGTGCGTGGTCGGTTCCGCAGGATCCACTTGACTTTGGTCAAGTTGTTATTAACACACTACACGGCCGGTTCCATGAGTGGGCTAGTGTTTCCGCAATTTGGTTATTACTGTATGTTAGGTGGGCGAATATGTGAATGAAAAGGGACTTCATTAATTTCAGAAAAGACACCTCGTTAAAATCTCCTTGGCCAAAACCCTCCTTAGGGAAAAAATGCCATAAGTAGGAAAGAGTGCACAGTTTACAATGACTCAACTGTAGTAGAACTTCAAGTGATCAATGTTCCAAGTTTCATGGATAGGGTCCCCGTCTAAGTGTTCCAAACAAAAGGCTTCATTCTTCAGTGTTTCCAGTACCCGGTAGGGGTGTTCCCAGTTTGGGGCGAATTTGCCGTCAGCGGGATCTTTCCGGGCTTCGCCCGTCAGCCGCCAAACTAGGTCTCCACACTGGAAAGTGTGTGGCTTGACTTGGAATTATACCATCGAGTAGTGTGCTGCTTACAAGCTTCCTCTTGAAATCTAGCTCTTTCACAGAATTCTTCCAGCAAATTGAGCTCGGTCTTCATGCATTTTTCATTGATATTCAGATCCTCCAGTTATCTGCGTAGAGTCACTTCGCCCACCTCGACCGACAACATGGCATCCATCCCATAGGTTAGGTTTTATGGGGTTCGCCTGTTGAGGATTGTGGCGTGTATATGTAGGTCCAAAGTACCTCGAGCAGTTCATCTGCCCACTTTCCTTTTCCCGCTCCTAGCCTTCTCTTGAGTTGGTCGAGTATGACTTTGTTGGCGGCTTCTGCTTGCCCATTTGTTTTGAGTGCTCCACTGAGATGGTAATGTGCTTGATGCCCAACTCCTTTAGAAAGGCTTTGAGCTTTCGATCCACAAATTGTCGGTGGTTATCTGTTATGAATGTGTGAGGGATCCCAAATCTGCATATTACTCTCTACATAAAACTTTGTACGTTGGCAGCAGTAATTTTGGTTAAAGGCTCGGCCTCGATCTGCTTGGGAAAGTAGTCTATGGCCACAATCAAAAACCTTCTTTGTCCAGATGCTGGTGGAAACGGTCCGACAATGTCCATCCCCCACTTTGCGAATAGCCAAGATGACCGAATATTCAGGAGTAGAAAAAACACATTTCACGACAGCATATCACTGCGGTTAATAGGGAACGCATTAAAAAGAAGTGCAGTGACACTTTTGAAATTAAGTGCAACAATACCACCGCGGTTGTCTACAACAACCGCAGTTGTATTCCCCACGAGGCACACAAATATTTAAAAATTGAACATTACAGGAGATACCACCGCGGATGGTGCAAGAACCGCAATGGTAAGGCAGATAACTATTATAAAAAAAATGCTACAGGGAGATACCACCGCAGTTGTTTCCAGAATCGCGGTGGTAGACACAAAAATAATGTTTAAATGGTATTCTGCAGGGAGATACCATCGCAGTTGGAGCTAGAGCCACGGTGGTATGTGGATACGACCATGGTTGTACGTAAGAACAACGGTCGTATCCCCTGTTTTAGAGAAGTCCGCATTCACTTTTTCATTTACGCTTTCATCTTCCCTCTCTCTCGCGCAGTGCTCTCGTTCCCACGTCGTCTCTCACCGTCGTCTCTCGTGTCGTCTCTCCCTCTCTTTCTCTTCTGCTTTCGCTACCACCCCCACCACCACTAAGAAGCCCATTGTCTTCTGCTTCCGCCGCCACCCCACCACCACTCAAGTCTCTCTCCCTTTCTCTACACTTCTTCACTTTTGTTTGTTTCACTTTATTGTCTACCTTTTAGATCTCCGCAATAGTCCTCCACACGCATCTCAAGCCTACTGCCATTGTCTCTACTTTTCAGGTTCCCCCATTTCTTTTCTCAATCCCTAGATTCTCAATGCTTCTATTTTATTAACTTACTTTGCTGGTGCTTTATATTCGTTTGTACACTGTTTGGGCTGGAGTATTAGCATTCACCGTTCGGGCTGTCGATGCTGGACCTATCATTGCTACTGAAACAATTCAAATTGATGATCAAATAAAGGTATGTTTTCTGTTTGTTCGTCTCTACCGCAATTGGTGTGAATGGAATGGAAATGCATCATGCGCCCTTTGCTTTATATATTAAAGAAGATCAGTGTTTTTATTTTTGGTTTGCTGCATTTACGTTTTGTGCATTTCAACATCTTCCTGCGCTTTACCTTTGTCTACAAGAGGTATGTTTTCTTATTTATGAAATGCTTGAACTGTTTTAGTTTTTGTATCTTGATCAAAATGTGTTGGGCATGAGTCCAGGGATGTTCGAACCACGATATTTTATGTTTTCTCTAATATTTATGTTCATGATGACGTGTTGGTATTGAGTCCGGGGATCTTCGATCCCCAACATTTTATATTTTTTGTAATATTTATGTTTATGATGATGTGTTGATATTGAGTTTGGGGATGTTCGATCCCCGACATTTTATGTTTTCTCTAATATTTATGTTCTTGATGACGTGTTGGTATTGAATCCGGGGATGTTCGATCCCCGACAATTTTAGGTTTCATTTGTGCCTTGTTTAATATGTATGAACTATTTTTATATACGTAGTCATAGATCGAAGCTGGATAACTGCAAGTCAAATCAGTGATGTGTATGAGAAAGGTGTTGAAGAGTTTCTACAATTTGCTAAGAGGGATGGAACAGGAGTAAATAACAAATATTATTCTCTGTGTGTGAATTTTTTAAATGGGAGAAGACAAGATATTGAGTTGAAACGAGAGCATGTTCTTTGTGATGGTTTCTTGAAGTGCTATACAATATGGAATTCGCACGGTGAAGTTTTGGAGAAATATTCTAGTGTATCTACAACTGAATGTCAAATTCTAACGTATATTTTGAGGATTGCATGGAAGACATGATTCATGATATTGGAGAAGATAATTTCCACCAAACACATGTGTATGATTCATTGAAAGATGATTCAGTCATAGAATTGTATCCCGGTTGTTCAACTTTTTCTCGTTTGTCAACAGTATTGGGATTATTTAATATCAAGGCAAGAAATGGGTGGACTGATAAAAATTTCACCGAATTGCTAGAATTGTTTCATCAAATACTTCCAGAAGGTAATACATTGCCAACTAGTCACTATGAGGCCAAGAAGATATTGTGTCCAATGGGTATGGAGTACCGAAAAATACATGCTTGTCTTAATGATTGTATATTGTATAGAAAAGAGTTTGAATGATTGCATAAGTGTCCTAGATGTGGGGTATCAAGATATAAAGTAATGGATAATTTTTTGGTTGAATTTTGACGACTTTTACGGGGCCGAGCACCACCAGAGCAAGCCCGATGAAGGCAAAATTCAAAACCGGTCCCGGATGACTCGATTTTTCACCCAAAACATACCCACACTATTTGTGGTGCCATTCTTATTGTTTCCTGCCAGTACGGCTAAAAAATGTTTCTGTCAATTTTTGACGACTTTTCCGGGCTCAGGCACCCCAGAGTAGGCCCGGAGCAGGTAAGGTTGAAAACCGAGCCCAGATGACTTGGTTTTGCACCTTAAACATACCTACAATGTTTGGGGTGCAGTTCTTATCGTTTGTTGTCAATATGGCTGAAAAATGTTTCGATCGATTTTTGACTACTTTATCGGGCCCGAGCACTACCAGAGCAGCCATAGTTGAAAACCAGGCCCAGATAACACGGTTTTGCACCCGAAACAAACCTGCACTGTTTCTCGTCAATACGCCTGATAAATGTTTTGGTATAATTTTGACTACTTTTTTAGGCTTGATTACCACCATAGCAGGCCCGAAATAGGCTCGAAGGAGGCAAAGTTGATGACCGTGGCGGAATGACTCTGTTTTGCACCGGAAGCATACCCATACTATTTGGGGTGCATGTCTTATCGTTTCCCATTAGTACGACTAACAAATGTTCTGGTCGACTTTTGATGACTTTTTCAGGCTCGGGTACCACTAGAATAGGCTAGGAGTAGGCAAACATACCCACATTATTTGGTTTTGCACTCGAAACATAACCACACTATTTGGTTTTGCACTCGAAACATACCCACACTATTTGGGGTGCTGTTGTTATCATTTTCCATCAATATGGCTGAAAAATATTTCAGTCGAATTTTGACGACTTTTACAACCCCGATTACCATTGGAGCAGGAAAAGTTAAAAACCGATCCCGTGTGACTTGGCTTTTCACTCGAAATATACGATCACTATTTGGGACGCATTTATGATTGTTTCCATCCTTACTGTTGAAAAATATCTTGGTAAAATTTTGACCACCGGAGCAACCAAAGTTGAAAACCGGGCCCGAATGACTCGGTTTTGCACCCGAAAAAATACCCACATAGTTTGTGGTGTAGTTCTTATTATTTACCGTCAATGCGGCAGAAAAATTTTTCCTTCAAATTTTGACGACTTGTACGGGCCCAGGCACTACCTGAGCAGGCTTGATGAAGGCGAAGTTCAAAATCGGTCTCGAATGACTCGATTTTTCACCCGAAACATACTCACACTGTTCGTGGTGCCATTCTTATTGTTTCCTGCTAGTATGACTTCAAAATGTTTTTGTTGAATTTTGACCACTTTTTCGGGCTCAGGCACCATCAAAGCATGCTGGAGTAGGCAAAGTTGAAAACCGAGCCCAGATGACTTGGTTTTGCACCAAAAAATACCCACTCTGTTTGGGGTACAATTCTTATCGTTTGTTATCAGTATGGCTGAAAAATGTTTCGGTCGATTTTTGACGACTTTTTCAAGCCCGAGCACCATCGGAGCAGGCATAGTTGAAAATCGGGCCTAGATTACTAGGTTTTGCACTTAAAACATACTCGCACTGTTTGGGGTGCAGTTCTTATTGTTTCTAGTCAGTACGCCTGAAAAATGTTTCAGACTAATTTGACAACTTTTCTGTGCTCCAGTACCACCAGAGTAGGCCCGAAGCAGGCTTAAAGGAGGCAAAGTTAATGATGGGGGCTGGATGACTCGATGTTGCAACTAAAATATATCCATGCTATTTGGGGTGCATATCTTATCGTTTCCCATCAGTATGATTAAAAATTGTTCTGGTCAACTTTTGACGTCTTTTTCAGGCCCGGGTACAACTAGAAATGGCTAGGAGCAGGCAAAGGTGAAATTCGGGCCTGGATGACTCGATTTTGCACTCGAAACATACCCACAATATTTGGGGCATTGTTCTTATCATTTCCCATCACTACAGCTAAAAAATGTTTCAGTCGAATTTTGACGACTTTTACAAGCTCGGTTACTACCGGAGTAGGAAAAGTTGAAAATCGATCTCGTATGACTCAGATTTTCACCCGAAATATGCGCACGCTATTTGGGACGCATTTCTTATCATTTCTCATCCGTACGACTGAAAAATGTCTGTGTCAAATTTTGATGACTTTTTCGGGCCCAGGCACCACCGATGCATAAAAAGTTGAAAATGGGGCCCAAATTACGTTTTCGGGCCCGGGCACCACCAGAGCAACCAAAGTTAAAAACTGGGCCCGGATGACTCGGTTTTGCACCCAAAATATACCCACACAATTTGTGGTACAGTTCTTATTATTCACCGTTAGTGCACCTGAAATTTTTTTCGGTCGAAGTTTGATGACTTGTACAAGCCCGGATGGTAAGAGGAGTCAAAGTTTGAAACCGAGCATGGATCACTCGGTTTTGCACCCAAAACATATCCACACCGTTTGGGTGTAGTTCTTATCGTTTCCCGTCAGTACAACTGAAAAATGTTTTAGTCGAATTTTAACGACTTTTTTTGGCCTTAGCACCACTGGAGCAGTCAAATTTGAAAATCGGTTCCGGATGACTTGGTTTTGCACCCGAAACATACACACATTATTTGGGGTGCAGCTCTTATCGTTTCCTATCAGTGTGGCTGGAAAATGTTTCAGTCAAATTTTAACGACTTTTTCGTGCCTAAGCATCACCGTAGTAAACAAATTTGAAAACTGGGCCCGGATTACTTGGTTTGGCACCTGAAAGATACCCACATGGTTTGCGGTGCAGTTCTTATCATTTCCCATCAGTATGGTTGAAAAATGTTTTGGTCAAATTTTGACTACTTTTCCGGGCTCGGGCACCACTATAGCAGCGAAATTTGAAAATCAAATTGGGATGACTCGATATTGCAACCCAATCATACCCACGCGATTTGCGGTGCAGTTCTTGTTGATTACGATCAGTGCGACTGAAAAAATTTTCGGTGGAATTTTGGTAACTAACCAGAGCAGACCCGGAGAAGACAAAGTTGAAAATCGAGCCTAGATGACTCAGTTTTTCACCTGAAACATACCCACACTATTTGTGGTGTCATTCTTATTGTTTCCTGTCAGTACGACTGAAAAATGTTTCTGACGAATTTTGATGACTTTTCCGGACCCAGCCACCACCAGAGTAGGCTTGGAGCAGCCAAAGTTGAAAACCGGACACGAATGACTTGCTTTGACACCCAAAACATACCCACATTGTTTGGGGTGCAATTCTTTTCGTTTCCCGTCAGTACGACTAAAAATTGTTTAGATCAAATTTTGACAATTTTCTGAGCTCGGGCACCACCGGAGCAGGCAAAGTTGAAAACCGGGCCCGGATGACTCGGTTTTTCGCCCGAAACATACCCACACTATTTGTGGTGCAATTCTTGTTGTTTCCCGTCAGTACAACTAAAAAATGTTTCTGTCAAATTTTATCGACTTTTCTGGGCCTAGGTATCACCAGAGCAGGCTAAGTTTAAAACCGGACTCGAATGACTTGGTTTTTCACCCGAAACATACCCACGGTGTTTGTGGTATAACTCTTATCGTTTCCCGTCAGTACGACTGAAAGTGTTTAGGTCAAATTTTGACGACTTTTTTGGGCCCGGACACCACCGTTGCAGGGAAATTTGAAAATCGGACCCGGATGACGATTTTGCAACCGAAACATACCAACAAAGCTTATGTTGTAGTTCTTATCATTTCCCGTCAGTTGGGTTGTAAAATATTTCGGTTGAATTTTAACAAATTTTCCTGGCCCGAGCACCACAAGAACAGGCCCGCAGAAGGCAAAGTTGAAAATCGGGCCCGAATAACTCAGTTTTTAAGTCGCAACATACCCACACTGTTGGTGGTGCCATTCTTATTGTTTCCCATCGGTACGACTGAATAATGTTTCTGACGAATTTTCATAACTTTTTCAGGCCCAGGCACCACCGAAGCAAGCAAAGATGAAAACCGGGCTCGGATGATTTGGTTTGGCACTCTAAACATACCCATATTGTTTGGGGTGCAGGTCTTATCGTTTCTCGCCAGTACGACTGAAACATATTTCGATCGAATTTTGACAACTTTTACGGGCCCAAGTACCACTAGAGCAGGCCTGGAGAAGGTAAAGTTGGCAATCAGGCCCGGATCGTGCCAATCTTATTGTTTCTCGTCAACAGATTGAAAAATGTTTCTGACGAATTTTGACGACTTTTTCTGGCCCAGGCATCACTCGAGCAGGCCCGAAGCAGGCAAAGCTGAAAACAGAGCCTGGATGACTTGGTTTTGCACCTGAAAAACACCCACACTATTTGTGGTGCAATTCGTATTATTTGCCGGCAGTACGGCTGAAAAATGTTTCGGTTGATTTTTGATGACTTTTTCGGGCTCGAGTACCACCGGAGTAGGCGTAGTTGAAAACCGACCTCAGATGACTCAATTTTGTATCCAAAACATACCCACACAGTTTGTAGTGCAATTCTTATGGTTTCCCATCTGTACGCTTGAAAAATGTCTCGGTCAAATTTTGACGACGTTTTCTAGCTTGGGAACCACCAGAGCAAGAAAAGTTGAAAATCGGAACCTAATGTATCGTTTTTGCACCTGAAACATACCCACATTATATGGGGTGCAACTCTTATCGTTTCCAATCAATACAATTGAAAAATGTTTCGGTCAAATTTTGACGACTTTTCTAGGCCTGGGCACCATCAGATGACTTGGTTTTGCAACAGAAACATATCCACAGATTTTGTGGTGCAAATCTTATCATTTCCCATCAGTTCGGCGGAAAAATGTTTTGGTCAAATTTTGACAACTTTTATGGGTCCAACCACCACCAAAGTAGGCTCGGAGCACGCAAAGTTGAAGACCGGGGCTGGATGACACGGTTTTGCACCATAAACATACTCACACTATTTGTGATGCAGTTTCTATCGTTTCGTATCAATACGACTAAAAATTATTTCGGTCAACTTTTGATGATTTTTTGAGGCCCGGGTACCACTAGAGCATACCAAGAGCAAGCAAAGTTGAAAACCAGGCCCGTATGACTCGATTTTGCACCCGAAATATACCCACACTATTTGGGACACATTTCTTATTGTTTCTCATCCATACGGCTGAAAAATGTTTCGGTCAAATTTTCACAACTTTTTCGGGCTCGGGCACCACTGGAGCAGTAAAGTTGAAAACGGGGCCTAGATGACTCGGTTTTGCGCCCGAAACATACCCACGCTTACTGGGGTACAATTCTTATCATTTCCTGTCAGTACGGTTGTACAATGTTTCAGTTGAATTTTGACGACTTTTTCGGGCCCGGCCACCACCATAGCAGGCTCGATGAAGGTAAAGTTCGAAATCGGTCCCGAATGACTCAATTTTTCACCCGAAACATACCCACACTGTTTGTGGTGCCATTCTTCTTGTTTCTTATCAGTAAGCGAAAAAATGTTTATATCGAATTTTGACGACTTTTTCGGGCTCAGGAACCATCGGAGTAGGCCCGGACCAGGCAAAGTTGAAAACCGAGCCCAGATGACTTCAATCCAGTGATTAGGATCCCTCCCAATGGCCGATGCATTGACAATCACTTTGCTTTTGGTTGGTCACATCTCTCACTGCATTCCTTTGGAAGCAACAATGAAATTGGTGTATGCAGACGCAATGTTTCTTTGATAACGAATCTCAAGTATTTCAGCTCATGAATACTTGTTTCATCCACATGTCCTTTTCCATCAAAGATCCTCCTTACCTCAATTTGTAGTTTCTCCATTACCCCAGGGTTCTTCACCTGTTTTAACATTACCAATCCATAATTGTTGCTGAAGTTTCGTTTCCAGCACTGAATATGTCCTGAAAGAAATACTAGGGTGTGTTACACTGCTAACAAGTTTAATAATCACCGAAGTTCATCATAGTAAAATAACTTAAAAACGGCCAACAACAGGCTCTTACTGATATTTCAGTGATTTTCATTAAATTTTATCTGATATACAAAATAGGTGTGTTACCATTGAGACAGAGTCAATGCACTTTGCTAGTTCAAAAGATAACAATCCTGTGATGGCTACAATAAGTTACTTTGGAGTAATCGAAGAAATCTGGAAAGTTGACTTTGTCAAATTTAGAGTTCCGGTATTTAAGTGTAAATGGGTTGATAGTAACACATGAGTGCATGTTGATGACATGGGTTTTACATTAGTTGATCTCGCAAAGATAGGTTCTAAGGAAGATCCTTTCATCATGGCTTACCAAGGAAAACAAGTTTTTTATGTTAAAGATCCTTCTAATGAAAGGTGGTCAGTTGTCATCCAAGGGAGAGTGAACATGTCGATAACCATGACGACTCAATAATCCAATAAGTTGACAACCCGTCATTCTCAAGATAAATTAATGAGGAAAATGATGTTGATGAAGTACATGCTACACAGATGAATCGCAATGAAGAAATATGGGAGAACATTGTAACACTTCCATAATACAAATAAGTAATGTTTATTTATTTGTTTAGGCTAGTTAATTTTATATGTTATCTGAACATTGATATGATTTAATTTGAACATTTATTGTTGATATTTTTTATGTTATATATTAAGCATATTTTCTTTTCTTTTTCAAGTCATGACTAATTCATCAAAGAGTAGAGAGGCTACATGCTTGAGGGCTATTACCATTAATCGTCTTGGTGGTGTCAGAGTCCCAGTTGACATATATCCTTAGATTGGTAGGGGCTTCAGGCCATAATCAGGCCCAATTTTAAATATTTGGGTTCGTAGCATGATCGAAGGTCTCTATTTTGGTACCAGACTGGGATCATGTGACTAAAGCTGAGAAAAATCTGACTTGCTAGGATCTTT